>Ga0209374_1000183_pt1 | contig 73641 bp, 98 predicted proteins | sample SaaInlLV_DNA_10m_FD_184683 | JGI IMG/M metagenome (GOLD analysis project Ga0209374, IMG submission 184683) | Marine microbial communities from expanding oxygen minimum zones in the Saanich Inlet - SI075_LV_DNA_10m (SPAdes) (version 2) | ecosystem: Environmental > Aquatic > Marine > Unclassified ... | reverse complement strand
ACTTTTCAACCATTCCTCATAGACCTCGTCAGACTCTAAAATACCGTATCTTCTTAACGTGTCTCTTAAGACTGAAACTTCACCTCTAAGATTTTCCATTAATCTCCATATATCGTGTGGAGCTTTACTTATAGATTGTGATGTTATTGTGGTATGACCTTCTGACTGTAACCATTTTCTTACGTCAGTATACATATCTACAATTTTATTGTCTGATTTAGTTTTATCTAAGAATTTTTCCATTGAAGTGCCCATAACAATAAATATAAACTAAAATATAATTATACTATAGTGAGTCTACTATATTTTTATATACGACTTTTAAGTTATTATCGAATGTGTTATTTGTTGAGTATAGTTGTATATCAGGATTATACGTGTTGGTTTGATACCAAAAATCGGGAGATTTTGTTTGAACGGCATAGTCCTCTATATTTTCGATATCTAGTATATCGAATAGTTGGGTCATCTCTACTTTTGTAAAATTACCTTCTATCGTAATGGTTTTTTCTGTAGTGTCTAAAGTGAATTTCATGTTTAATCTATATTTTTACTTTCTTTTTTCTTAGTGTAACAATAACCATCATTGATATTGTTCCATAAGTAGTATAGTAAAAATACAGATAATAGTAAAGAAATTGACTCTACCATCCAGAATTCTTTTGTGTATCCACATTCACTTATTATATAACCTTTTATAGTGTCTACCACAGATAATAATGATAAACTCAAAAAGATTAATATAACTTTTTGATATTTTAGACAATGTTTTAAATGTTTATTAAACATATTATAAGTATGGGTCTAATGTGTCAGCATCAGTACTAAATTCGTCTATAAATTCTTGGGTAAACTTACCATCTTTCTTTAAATATTGTTTAGGTATTTCACTAAAAACCCAATCTAAACAAAGTATAGCGACTAAATGCTTGTCTTTATCATATATAGGTACGGCACAGTGACCTCTTGTTCCACTTGAATAAGCTAATGACCTTAAACCTATATCATTCATATCCTCGACATTAGGAAAGTACATTTTACCATTCATAGTGTCTTTGATGTAACTTGTAAAACTAGTTATTAAATGATTTTGATTTTTTTCGGCTTTTCGTTCTAATCCATCGGAACATCTTTCATAAGTAATTGATAATTTTTGCATCGGTGAGGTCGTATAAAAACTACCCCCATTATGAAATTGCCATATATATACTCTATCGGCGTTATAACTTCGTCTAACGTCTCTTATTGCGAGATGTACTATCTCGTCTTTTTTGATTTGTTCCATTAGTTTCTCTTTAGACCTATTTTTCTCCTGTTTGTCCCTCATTTGTCTAAAGAAACCAGCACCTACTAAAGCCACAATTATAGAGCTAACCGAGGTAACTAATACTTCTAATATTCTTATCCAATCCATTAAATCTTTATTTATAAGTAATAAATATCTTAGTTTACGGAGTTTTTTCTATTTGGTAACCCTTTTAGTCCCAAATTTAATTTTATACCATATACGTTCATGTATAAAATAGAGTATCATTTTGGTTATTATTTCAAATGAACCGATGGTTAAACCAATTAAGGGGTCACCAGAAACGACCCAACCAATTAATATGGTGTCGATAGTCCCAACAATTCTCCATGTGACAGTTTTAAGTATATGTCTTTTAATATTTACCTTAGTCTTACTCATAATACCGTAAATATGTGAGTATAATATACTAAAGTAAATAAAACCCCCACAAATATGAGGGTTTTGACCACTAAATTGTTATTTTTTAGTCTTTATGATTTCATCTATAATTCCATACTCTAAAGCGTCTTCAGCAGATAACCATAAATCACGAGATGCGTCTTGTTTTACTACCTCAGCATCTTTATCACAAAATTCACCTAATAAGTTAAACAAAGTGTCATTTAACTTAGTCCATTCTCTCATAGTAATTTCCGCGTCTTGTATATTACCAACCGCACCTCCTGATGATTGGTGTAACATAGTTCTTGAGAACCTTAAAGATGAGCGTTTACCTTTAGTTCCCGCACCTAAAAGAATCGAACCCATTGATGCTGCCATACCCGTATTAACTGTTACGATATCTGATTTTATATAATGCATAACATCTACCATAGATAGTCCTGACTTTACTGAACCACCTGGTGAATCGATGTGCATCGTAATATCCATATTATCTACAGAATCTAAATACATTAGTTGAGCTTGTACTACTGTTGACATTGCGTCATTTACTGTACCTGCGACCCATAATAGTCTGTCTCTCATTAATCTTGAGAATATATCTAATTGAGTTGCTCTCATCTCTCTCTCCTCTAAAATGTAGGGGGTCATTGAACCTTGTAGTTCTTTTTGATAATGGTGCATTGTTAGTGACGACACGTTATGGTCGCTCATTGCGTATTTTTGAAAATCTTTTCCGTAATCCATATTTTTTTAATTTTAGTTTTAACGTTATATTTATAGTAACAAAGGTAAGTAAAAAATGCCAAATAGAAAAGTATGAGTATAAAATTAAACGAAGCGGTTGGAGTTCCAAAAGGTATTGTAGATGCTGGCGAAAAATTATATAACGATTTTAAGTCAAAGGTTACCCCTATGATAAAAGATGGTCAAACCGAATATAAAGTTAATTTTAATCCTGTTGAACCCTATATGATTGGTGATGAAGAAATAAATGATGTAGAAATAGATTTAACACTCAGACCCGATAGTGATGAGTATGGTGAGGCTAATATGATGGTTTATAGAAAAAATACTATAGGTAAGGTAGGTAGCGATTATGTTTTGATGAAAGTTAATAAAAATGGTAAGGTTATATTATCTATAGATAAACCAGTACCTGAAGATTGGTCGGTAAAAGATGTGATAGATTCAATAAATAAATCAAAAGTACAAACAGTAAGTGCCCTATCTCACGAATTAAAACATGAGTTTGACGATTTAAAAACACCGTATACTAATGTTGAAAAAGTTTCAGAGTACCAAGCAAATACTGAGATGTTTGACTTCCCAATAAGTGCGATACAAAGAATGTTCTATGATTTATATTATTTAGATGAGATAGAAAATTCTGTAAGACCAACAGAACTTTATGCCAAATTAAAAACTAAAGGTATTGGTAAGTCTGGATTTTTAGATTTCCTTAAAAAAGAATACTTTATAGTTATGGAATCAATGAGATTTAGTGTGGATGAAATGGTAAAGGAAATATACTCCAATATGGATTCTGTAGATGAACTATTAAGTCAAGTTGATATTGGTACAGACTTAAATGATTTGAGTGACGATGAAAAAGTTAATTTAGTATTACGTATTGCGTACATAAGTGCATCTAACAATAGACGACAAAATTATGGTGACTCATTAGTTGATAACGATTTAGAAGCTGAAATAGGTTTTATGGGGGATAAAGCCAAACAATTTGATAATTACCAAAAAGGGTTTGATAAGTATGAAAATAATGTTATGAAATTCTATACTGATATAGAAAAATATTTAAAAACCACATCAAAAAAACTAATTAAGAAACTAGGGAAAGTTTATTCTCTTTTACCTGACTAAACCATTAATAATTAAAATCTTTCATATCAAGTTCCACAATTCTAATTGAGATTAAATTAGAAATCAAATCCCACCTTTCAATATTATCTAAATGTGGAGTATTAAACAACTCAATAACTTTACCCGATAATTCATCACTTGTAACAAACGCATCGGCGTGTCCTAAGTAGGTATCTATCTCTTTAATACCCCCTTTTCTGTACCTATCAACTAATACTTCTTCAGTAATCCATCTTTTATGAAATCCCATATCTTATCCTGTTATTTGTTTTCGTAAGTCTTTATATTTTTTATTCCATTTTGAAATCTCCTCCTTATAACCTTCTTTGATAAGTTCTTGTTTTTCAAGTTCTTTTTTTAATGACTCGTTTTCTTTCTCAAGAGTCTCTATTTTAATTTCGTATAGTCGTCTGTGTTCCATAATATTATTTTATTATAACCCTAACATAAATGTTAATATGTATTCTATAGTTTTATCATTAACTTTTAATGTTCTATAACTTATTTCGTTTTTATCCATTATTGATTTTATTTTATTGTCAAAATCTAAAGACTCTTTATGGTTTTGTAATCTACCTTCATCTTGAAAATTATCAGGTCGGTCTAAAAAAATATTTATATTTTCATACTTGTTGAATACGTCTAAAACCATTTTATCAAAAGTGTCGTTATATAATGTGGATGGATAACCACTTTCATAACCATTTTTATACGCTAAAGAAAGTAAAATGGGTGAGTCCACAATAATATAATCTACTTTACCGTAAGAACGTACTATACCTCTATGTTGATTAGCAAATATGAATAGTTGGTCATTTATTTGAGAATCATTTTTTTCCCAAGCAACTTGCTTAGGAAACTCATAAGGGTTATCACAACTTATATCCCTTCGTTTAAGTTCGTAAAATAAACCAGATGATATAGTAGACTTTCCTGAACAGGGTCCACCAAACAAGTTAATTATTTTTGTCATACTTAAGCTAATAATTTCATTAATAAATAAATTACTCCTAATACTAACATACCTACAAAACCTACAAATGCTCCAAGATAACTTGCTTTCATCTGTGACTCAGTTTTACCTTGTCGGTTAAATACCTTTTTCAAATTTTTCATTTTCTTAAATCTCTTTTAATGTCTTTTTTAACTATTTCTAAATATTTCTTACGTTTTTTGTCACTAACAAAAGGAACAGACCAAAACTGTTTAGTTTTACGCCATCTTGATGGGCTCCAACCAAAAACAAAAGTATAAACCCCCATCACTAATCTCAACTTAACTGAATTAAGATACAATGTAATAACAGGTAACATTGGTGCCCCGTGTGTAATATATGTTCTAACTTTTTTATCACTAAGAAATGGTTTTGGGTATGCATACATACCAAATAAAGGTACAAATTTATAAGCGAATCCAGGTGTAAAAACCTCATCAAAAAACGTTTCCATTTTAGGTACCATTCTAAACCACCAAACGGGAGATATAAAATAAATGTGAGTTGACCACGTTACTAAACTTTGATATTCTTTAATCAGCTCTTCTTTGTTTCTATGTAATTTATCTTCATAGACATCAATTATTTTATACGTTTCACCACCATTTTCTAATTCGTTAATGATAGTCTTAAAGATACCATTATAACAAAATGATTTGTGGTCGGGGTGACCAATAACTATAAGATGTTTTTTGTTTTTAGTGTTCATAACGTTTTAATTATAGTAAAAATTTAATTCACATTCAACTTAGAATCAAAATATTTAACCATTATATGTCCACTCGTATAGTTGGTGGCTAATGGTATATTATGTACGTCACATAACCTCATTAACATTGAAATATCTACATCGTGTGGATGTTTATCTAACGGGTCCCTAAAGAATATTACTCCGTCTATTTCTCCACGAGTAACCATCGCTCCAATTTCTGCGTCACCACCTAAAGGACCACTGTTTACTGCTTCAACTTTATCGATACCTGCGTGTGTAATTTTTTTACCTGTTGTACCTGTGGTTACTAATGATACGTTGTTGTTGTTAAAGAATTTTAAACGTTTCATGACAAACGCTACCATATCTGATTTTTTACCGTCATGAGCAATAAGTGCTAATCTCATATTATTAATTTGTAATAATATAAGATAAAAAAACTTATCAGTAAATTAATATTTTAAATTAATCACATTGATTTCCAAAATTCTGAATAATACCTTCTAAATCACCTATACCTACATACGGTTCTGAAAGGTATAATAATAAATCCAAAACAGTGATGATTCCGTCACCATCAATGTCACCAACACATGGTTCCTCATTGTATTGTTCACAATCTTCCCAAGGTTCCCCTACAGGATTAACCATTAGGGCATGGAACCCGTCCCCTTCGATTAAAGTTGGTGAACCTATGATTGCACAACGAGGTAAAGTATATTGACAACATGGTATACTAAATGTGTTAGTATCTAATGTTTCACAATTGACATATGTCCATGTGGACCATTCCGTTGCGGGAACAGTTGAAAACACATATTGTTGACATTGGGAAATGGAGTTAAATGGTATAAAGAGAAGTAATGGAATTAGTAATGTTTTCATATTACCTAAATATTGTTATATGTCCAGACTCCTCTAAAATCTCAGGTGAATCACTTTTACGACCATAAAAAGTGTAAAGATATACCCCATCTGAAACATAATAATCTCCACCATTTATACTCCCATCCCAATACGGGTAAGTTTCAAAATCCTCAACAAATCCATAATATATTTGAGACCCCCACCTATTAAAAATTTTAAACTCCACGTCAACCCAACAATCTAAATCATATATAATTTGCCATATATCATTAATTCCGTCATTATTTGGGGTGAACGTATTTGGGATATAAACTGTCCAAGGCCAACATTCACTTAATCCTGGTGGGTCAACACATTCTTCTCCAGTTTCACAATCAATTAACTGAGTTTCAATAACTGTTAGTGTATCAGTTTCATAAATGTAATTATCCACCAAGACTTCTACTGTATCCGTAAGGGTTTGTGTTATATAAAGGGTGTCAGTTAAGAATTCTGTTTCAGTTACGTAGATAGTGTCAGTTAAGAATTCTGTTTCAGTTACGTAGATAGTGTCAGTTAAGAATTCTGTTTCAGTTACGTATATCGTATCACATGAGGGTGGAGGTAGTTCACAATCAACACCGGTTACCATATTAAATACAAAGTTATTATTACCAGTAATAATTTCATTAGGTACACTCGTAATTGTAAAGTAATTACCTTGTCCTGATATCCATGTACCCGCTCCATTAATCGTACCACTCACGGTAATAGTATCTCCAGGTTGAATCCAAACTGCTAAATTAGAAACCCCATTAAAACAATTAAAAGTAGTACCTAAAAAATCACTAAGGCAAAAATTTGTAACCGCTTCAGTCCCTATGTTTACTAAAGTCGCTTCATAAACGAATGATGATAAAATACCCGCATCAAATACTTCACATTCTTCTTCAGAAATAGTAACATCAATTATGATTGGGTCGGGACCTATTGAAAAAACACAAGTACCGTCATCCTCTGTTGCGTCCTCATTATAGTTTAGTGCAAAAGGGTCGGTACAACCAGGGAAAACCACAGGACACATAGTAACCACATTGTCTAATAAATTAAAATCAGGATAATTTTGAGTTTGATTAGCCACATTAGGATTAACTGCCCATCCTCCATCTGCAACTTCAGAAGTTTGAGATAGGTTAATTTGCCAAATAACTAATTCAACACACTCTTCATTATTTGATAAAATATCGGACCAGCAGTCATTGGTGGGGACATAAAAATCATAGATGTTAGTACTCCATGTGTCGCCTGTTTCTAAAACAGAATTACCAAAAAAACTTTTACTTTTAAAGGTCCACCCTGGATGGTTATTACCACTAACGCAATCAGTCCATTGGTAATCAAAACCATCTAAGTGTAAACCTAAAACAATATGACTTATTGTTTCATTATTTTGAATAGAACCACTACTTGAAGTATTACAGGAGGTTTCAATATCGGTGAGGTCATTACATCCACAGTTTTCTGAGTTAATGACTTCCACCACTAATTCTCCTGTGGTAAAATTAAAGTCATTAATTGAAATGTCACATTGACCTTTTACTAAAAATGTGTTTAGGAAGATTAATAAAAATAGTATTTTTTTCATTATTAAGAGAGATAAGTTTTGAATTGTTTAGTTTAACACTATAAATACAAAACTTACCTTCTTATAATCACATTATTGGTTCCCAAAAAACGTTAAATGGTCATCATAATTAGACCTCTATCAAAAGATGCGAACTCCTCATAGGTTTTAGCTCTCCTAACAGTCTTAGGGTCTACACGTAAACGAACATGAGTAGGGTATTTCTTTTCGGACTCTTTTCGTTCACGATTTACTTTAGCAATTGCGTCACGTTTAGTCATCCCCCATTCGTTGTTACCCCCGCTGGTTGGTCGGAAGTCTTTAGTTCCTGTCGTTCCCGCAGGTGCTTCCAACCAACCAAATAGATAAAGGTTTTCACCCTTTTGATTTTTATATGCCATATTAATTATTTAATTTAAAATTGATTTACCTAATACTAGTGGTGAACCATCTTTGTGTGTAGACACGAGAAAACAGTTCTCTTTCTCACTAATTAAAAGTGTTTTGTTTTTGAACATTTTGTAGTGCTTGTAAGCATACTCTTCTACTTTTGACTTCACCTCAGGTGCAATTGTTTCTTCTTTACCCATGTTTTTATTTTTTTAAATGTTTAATTATTTCGTTGGTACAAATATAAGTAATATTTCTTTAAGTTTTACTAAAAATATTATTTTTTTTTAAATTGATATGACGATTTCTTTATTAATCCAACCTATACACATCTCTAAATCACCGTTTAGATACCTATCGTAAGTTATTTTGATATACGGTATAAGATAAATTTGAGATACTATATTTGATATTGAAAATTTCATAATTTTAAAATAAAAGTGTTAAATAATAAGCTAATTTATATCCTATAAACGCCCCTATTGCGGTTGGTACAGGAAATATAATAAATTTACCTAAACTTGTTACGTATTTAGGTCTATTAACAACTCTCCCTAAGAAAAAGTAGTAAATCATATACCCTAAAAGTACTAATATATCCACTCTTTCTGCGATAAAGACAACTAAGATTGCCCCAAGTAGACCAAATATAAAATTATCGAACACAGCACTAACTAACTCCTTGTTTGGTGTTTCTCTATATTCCTCTTGTATTTTTTTAAGACTCATAATAAATAAATTTTGAGCTTCCTGAGGGACTCGAACCCACGACCTGCTGATTACAAATCAGCTGCTCTAGCCAACTGAGCTAAGGAAGCTTTTTATACTAAATTCCATTTTTTAGCCGATTGAATAATGGCGACCTCATTAGTTAAATTAGGTTGCTCTCTAACAATATCCATAGCTGTATACATAACCTCTAATCTTAGTCCTTTCGTTCTGGCTAAGTTTAAAACGTCAACATAATAGTTAGGGTCAAATTTTGGTAGTGTACCATCTTCTTCCATGTCTGCAATTTTACTAAGTATATTACCCATAAGTGTTTTTTTATTAGAGTACAAATATATGGTAAATGCATGAAAAAACCAACATTAAGTTTAAAAAATTTACCTAATGATGGTTTTTTCATACATAATTAAAAAAGTGAGTTCTTTAACGTTTTACTTATTATCCGTTAACTACGGATTTTTTGTTATTATCTAATTGTCTATAAATTTCTGCAACGTGTTCGCTCATATTATTTACAGTTTTGTCGATTCTACTGTCAATATGACGATAGACTTCGTTCATGTTATTTTCACTAATATTATGTAGACTATCCACATAATCTATTAGTTCTTTTCTAATCTTTTCAGATTCATTATACTGATTTTCGTTTTCTCGATTCAGTCGGTTTATTTCCTCTTTTAAGGACTTTGTTGTCATATAGTTCACAAACGTACCCACAACCATTACTAATACAATGACTGTACATACACCTAAAATAAATGATGTTATTTCCATAATTTCTATTTTTTAATTTATTTTTTATGTCAAAGAACTCACTAGTGGACCTTGATGGACTCGAACCATCGACCTACGCATTATGAGTGCGGTGCTCTAACCAACTGAGCTAAAAGTCCGTTAACAGTCTATTTTATCCAACTACAACTGTCACGGATGTCCCAATAGAGTATAAACAATATTGGTTAGGAATAAAGTTTTTATTTATTAGGAGAACTCAAACTCCGACTAGCATTCTCACTAGTTGATTAGTCACTATAAGGATTCTACCTTATTTCTCTTCATGTATGACGCATTAGTCAATGTTACTTTGACACGTTAGTACACCCATCAGGATTCGAACCTGAGACCGTCTGCTTAGAAGGCAGATGCTCTATCCAGCTGAGCTATGGGTGCATGTAAAAGAGAGGTTTCGGGTCTTTCGGGGTTACTACGATATAGAGGTTAACCCTTACCTTTTTCTATATCATTGTAGCTTCACTACCTCTCTTAAACTGTATGTTGGGTACATGTAAAAGATAGGGTTCTATTTTAAAGTTATCTAGTTCCAACGCGTATTGGATAACTCCCTATCTGTGTACCGAAGGACGGGCTCGAACCGTCACGGACATTACTGTCCAAGGGATTTTAAGTCCCTCGTGTCTACCAATTCCACCACTTCGGCATCTATATCTTCCAATACTGTAAATGTACGGTACAAATGATTAAGTAACAACTATTTTATTAAATTAATTTAATTGTAGGGACGGTAGGAATTGAACCTACGACCTTGACCATATAAGAGTCCTGCTCTAACCAACTGAGCTACATCCCCATGTTGAAAACACCCATATTTTATGTAGAGGCGCAAAACTCGATTTAGTATTGGCGATAGTGACCCCTCAGGGGTTCGAACCCTGGACCCTCACATTAAAAGTGTGATGCTCTACCAGCTGAGCTAAGAGGTCAGTATTTTACCGAATACTGTGTCGTTACTTAATCTTGATGTCAAAGAACACTGCTAATATAAAACAAAAAACCCGAACATCTCTGTTCGGGCTTCTTCTTTTTCATAGCTTTAAGTCTATTTTTTACATTATGTTTTACCGAACTATCACATAACACTAAAGATTCTTATCCTTGATAAGTTTCTTAATATTATATTATGTGTGTTTCGTTTATTCATTTTTAAAATAGTTTTGTACTTGTTTGTACTCTACAAATATAGTTAAGTTATTTCAATTGTCAAATTTTATTTTAGGATAATCTGTAACCTATCCACCATAAATCAATTCTAAAGAATTTATTTCCTTTATTTAAACCAAAACCAATACGTAACATACGATTCTGATTATTTAATTTAATTTTAGTTAGTTTCATTAATGTATGATTCTCCCATCTTCAGCATAAATCTCTAATGTTGCCGCTTTACCTCGATTATCTAACCAATCGTCAATCTCAAGTAGGGTATCTTTAAAGAAAATACGTGAGATAAAATCCCATTCACCTAAAGGTGTATCAATACCACCTCCCATTACAGAAAAATCTTCAGGTTTAAGTTCCTCGTCAGATTCAAATAACATTTCACAAAATCCACCTTTATTTTCATCAACAACTAACATAATATGTTTAACACCATCGTTACGGTAATTAGGTGAAGCGAAATGGGATTCATAGGGGTATAAATCATCAACATCTTCAACATTTTCATATAAGTCACCCAAATCTTTCTCATCAAATTCTAAAATTACTTTTTCATTTTCATCTACAACTCTAAAGAACGTACTACCGTTATAAAAAGGTGCGTTCATATGAAATAAATCGGGTCCCCACATATCGTCAACAACGTCTTCTAACTCAGACCTAATCTGCCATAGTTCATCACAGTTATTGTCTTTCATAAGGATATCCACATCCTCTAATTGTTGGTCATTTAATGAATGAGCCATCGCCTCCATTGACCATCCGTAAACTTCTAATTTGTATTTCATTTTAATTAATAATCTAAAAATTCAATTTTATTCGTATTTGGGTCCCACTCCACTGTTAAGGGTTTATTTTTAAAAATGTAATCTTCACCTAAAACAGACGCATTAATGTAATGTGTACCATTTTCAAACTTATATCCGTATCCACTATGAATGTGACCAAAGACATGTATCTTAGGTTTAACTACTTCAATTCGTTCAGATAACATCTTACACCCAAGATTATTGTACTGCCCAACTACGGTATCTAAATGACCATATGGTGGTCCATGAGTTATTAATATGTCTGTACCTGTAGGTATTAGACTCCACTTTTGTTTTAATTCAACACCATCTTTAGGTAAGTTAAATGCCCAATCATAAAACTCAGGTTGCCAAGGGCTTCCATAAATTTTTATACCATCAATAATATCTTCATCATCTTGTAGATAAGTAACATCATAGTTGTTTACAATTGTGTTTGATTCCAATGGGTGGTCTTCAAACATCTTGTCATGGTTTCCGGCAATAAAAATTTTATGTTTGTAATCTTGAGACTCAAACCATTCACAGAAATAATTAATCTCATTTTTATTATGTCCACTATTCATTAAATCCCCAGCATGAATTAGTAAATCACCACCTGGTAACTGTGATGTTACCTGATGATGTTTTGTGTGTGTATCAGATATGAATGTGATTTTCATTTTATTTCTTTGGGCTAATATAAACATAAAATTCTAATATATAAATTTTTCTTTTAAGTTTTCTTTAATAACCATAGATTTTAATATGTCTACATAGTTATTTGCTTCAGCGTAAGATTTAGATAGGTAACTATAATATTCTTTTTCTGTGTGTAAGGTCGATAGATATCGACACTGATAAAATGCATAGTCATACACCGATTCTTTCCAGTGACTATAATATGCATGATTAAATTGAGTACCCTTAGATGTATGTATTCTAACTCTGGCCTCTTTCATACCAAAAAGGTTATGGTTCTCCTTAAATATTTTAGATGAGTAGTTACCACTTTCGAGTTTAGCCTGAGCCAATACTATATGTGGGAACTTAATATTTAAAGAAATTAACATATCTATTAATTTATCTTCCGAGAAATCATTTAAAGTATCATTAATATTAATTACTGAAATATCAGATTCAAAATTATCATGATTCGATACATTACCAATTAATGATTCATTAATAGGGATTAACAATAAAAATATAACTAATAAGGCTAATGAAGGGATTAGTACTTTTATTTTATTTAATTTTTTATATCGTAATTCATTACTACAGTAATAAAACAATTCTTTCTTATTAAATTTCATATTTTTTTGGCTTACTAATTAGTAAAATAGAGCTCACTTAGATTAAAAAATGAGCCCCAATTATTTGATTTTTGACCTTAAAGACCCATTTCTTTACGAATCTTAGTCGCTGAGATATCTCCGATTTCAGAAGGGGGTGTGTGTTCAATAATATCATAACCAACACCTCTACCAAATTCAATTGAACAAATATCAGGGATAATCGTTACTGCAATTTTACCTGATTCAACTTCGGAAGAATAATGATTCATAATGTTTTCTTTAACTTCTGTCGCCGTAAATGGATTTTTTTCATTAGGTTTTCCATCTCTAATACAAATTAAAACATTTTTACCTTTATCCATTGCTTGTTTAAATAACTCTTGATGTCCTTTATGTAAAGGTTGCCATCTACCTACAAACATCGCGTACTGACCATCTCTAGCCGGCATTGATGATTCTACGTGAAATTTACTACTCCAATCACTCATAATTTAAATTTAAATATAATTAGACCAATCGATACTTTGGAACCCCTCATTTCTATTAAGGTTTACTCCAAACGCTCTTTGACCTGGTTTATTAGGGTCCATATCATTAATTAAGATTCTCGGACCCCTCTCAATTCCTGTAATTAAACGGTCATACATTATTCCGTTCTCTTGTAATTCTTTAACGGTGTGGTCGTGGAGGTAATCAGGTCTTGCGGTAGTTAAAATTACCATATGACCATCTTTACTCCACGACTCCAACTTTTCTTTTACTTCAGGTAAAACTTCGACTGATGAAGTTTCATACGTTTCAAACTTTCGATATTTGAATATCGTTCCATCTATGTCACAAAATATTGTCGATTTCTTATCTACCATCCTAATTTAGATATAATTTTTTGAAGAGATTCTTCAGGTGTATCTACAGTGGTATCGATATCGATAAAGTTTTCTTTAGGTGCGACATACGCCTCAGACTTAAAATGGTCTCGTTCTCTAGGTTCTGATGTGTGAATATAAATTTCAACTAAATCATCACCTAATAGTTTTTTAAATTCCTCTCTTTGGTCTATATAAGGTGAAACTAAAGAAACTATTACGTCATCTCCTTGATTGTGTAAATAATGTGAAATTTTCTGAGCAGCATCCACATTAGTTACCCTACCTTTAATCGAATAATCTTTATTAGTAAACAATTCTCTCATCTCATCACCATCAATTCTATATGCGGTAGGTAGATGAGATTCTTTAAACATATTAGCCAACACGGTCTTACCATGTGACGGCTGTCCTGTAAACCAATAAACCATTATTCTACTATTTCTACTAATTCAATATTAAAATTTAGTGACTTACCAGCGAGTGGGTGATTCATATCTAAAATTAGATTTTCCTCATCTTCACCTACGATAGTTGCTTGAATCGGCATACCCTGTTCAGTCTGACCTTGAACCATACCACCTACTTCAACTTTAAAGTCTTCAGGGAAGTTCTTACGATTAACCGGCATTACCGCCTCATCTTTTCTTTCCCCGTACGCTTGAGTTGGTTCTAAAGTTATGTCCTTTATCTCACCTACTTCCATACCCTCGACAGCAGCATCAAAACCTGCAATCATTTGTCCAGTGCCGACTGCAAAATTAAGTGTTTCACCACGTTTACGTGAACTGTCAAATTCTTTACCGTCTTCTAAAGTTCCTGTGTAGTGAACTTTAACGTTGTTACCTTTTTCTACTTTCATTTTTTTTGTTATTTAATTTATTTAATGTATTTATCTTTAACCCTTTGAGATATTGGGATGGGGTCCCCCGTTTCATCAATTCTAACGAATTTAATTTTAGTCGATAATATAATTGTTTGTTTACCTGAATAAACATTATGTGAACGAGCTTCCATGTAAAGAGTTAATGATGTTATACCAATACTTTCTACCTTACCATACATCTTTATTAGTTGACCCTCTTTGGCGGGTTTCTTAAAAAGACACTCATCAATCTTAACTGTTACCATTCTTGGTGTGTCAGCGACTTGCATCGCAAACGCGGCGGCACTTGCATCTAACCACGCTAATAACTTACCTCCAAATAGATTACCATGAAAACCTAAATCGGATTTTTTTATGGGATGAGTATTTAGTAATTCCATTTATTCTTCTATTTTAAAGTGTCCCCAATCCTTACCAGAGACATCAACATTAGGAAAATAGAATATAATTTCCTTATTGTCAAATTTTATAGTCTTTTTAAATCCAGATGGTATTGTCGCTCCACCACTAACGACCCCTAACTCACCTTCAAAACATACTTTTATCTCCACTATCACACTTTCAAATATTTTTGATAGTCCTACCTCGAATCGTTCTAACTCTTTCCATGGTCCTCTATTAAGTCCTTCATGTTGTAACACACAATTTAAATAGGTAAACGTTTTTTTAAGTGTTTCTCTATCACAATTAAATGCCGATGCCGGAGCTAAATGACCCTTATCCCAAATATTATCTTTGTAATCTTCGTTGTTTGAAGTATGAATACTATCATTTGTGTAGAAGTTTAAACCACTTCTACTTTGAGTTCCCATAGGACACAATACTTTATATGTTATCCATAAGGGTTGTTCTAATTCTTCAGAGTATATAACATCAAATATATCAGTTTTTATGGTATCATTTTCAATAGTTAATGTTTGACTATGTAATGGTAAAGTTAAAATTATTAAAAATAGTTTAAATAAAATCTTCATAAATTCACTATCTTTTAATATTATAAATCTGACTAAATAAATCTTTAGTTTCATCTAAAACCGATTCTTTAGGCCACGATTTGATGTCATCCCCTGAGTGTGCGGTATCGAAACCTACCCAATGACCTTCAGGCCATTCATCACCTGATAGTATGGTTTCTGAAAATGTTAAACCTCCATGTACACTTACATCAATATCGTCATAACCCTTTCCGTAGTCTTTATGTGAGGGAATAATTTTAACATAACCGTTACCCCATCCTCTTCCCATGTCGGCCCACGTATTTTTCTTAACCATAATTGGTGAAGGGATTCCCGCAATTTCATAGGATAATAAAACTTCGTTAACATTCAAATTTAGGTACAACGCTTCCTTTAGTGCTTCGTCGCCAATTTTTCTAAGTCTATCTGCGAAAAAATTAATATTGTTCATAGTTATATTTATTATTATACATAGACAAAGATATGAAAAAAATTGAAATAAAAAAACAATATTTAGAGGGGGATGAGTATTATTCAAATAAAACAGACAAAAAAACCATAGTTTTACACCATACGGCAGGAAGTCACAGACCAGATTGGGTATTTAGTTCGTGGGACAGAGATAGAACTAAAGGAGGTAGACCACTAAGAGTTGCCACTCAGTTCGTTATTGGAGGAAAGTCCACTAGAGATGGTAATACCGATTGGGACGGGGTAGTTGTACAAGGTTTACCTGTTGAACAATGGGCACATCATTTAGGTACTAAGAATTCTAATAATAGAGAGTTAAATGAACAATCTATAGGTATAGAAATTTGTAACTATGGTCCATTAGTAAAATCAGTTAAGGGGGAATATTTCACATATGTTAATAGTAAAGTACCTGAAGAGGATGTTGTAGATTTAGGTAAAAATTGGAGAGGATATCGATACTATCAAAAATATACCGACAAACAAATAGAGTCTGTTAAATTTTTGATAGATAAATATAGTTTAGAATATGGTATTGATGTTTGTAAAGGTATGGTTGAACTGTTTGATACTAAACAATCATTTAAAGGTTTAAATGTTTTGGAGAAACAACAATTTTTAAATGAAAAAGGTTACTTAGGATTAAATGGTAAAGTTTTAACCGAAGATGGACTTAACGGAGGAAATACCAAGTACGCTGTAAGAACATACAATGATGCTGATAGAAGTGATTGGGGACCATTTGAATTTAACAAGTTAGCAAATCATGGGGGTGTTGGGATATGGAGTCATACCAATTATCGTAAGGACAAATTTGACGTTTACCCTTATCCACCTTTAATTGAAATGTTAAAGAGTCTGTAATTTGTTTATTTAAATTTTTGTGGTTATATTTGTTTTATTAAAAAAAACATTTATGAGATTTACTACAATTATTATTACATTTTTTCTGACAATATCTAATGTTTATTCACAATCATCTACGGTTGGTGTGTTATTTGGTAGTGGAGACTTATTTCTTTCCACAGATAATATTAACACATCTGTAATCAATAGTCGTAACCCATATGCCCCATGGGGAATATATACTACGGGCCAATTAAATATAATTAACACTGGAGGGGTCCCGATTATAAATCAAACGGGAGCCTACCCAAATAGGTTAGGTATTAATTATGGATTTTTAAGAAACGGTATCAATGTAGGGGTTGGGGGTAAAATGGTTCTTTATACAAGTGAACCTGCGGATTTTTACCCCGATGTAATGATTAGACTACACCCAATTAAACTTATTACTCAAAATTCACGTTCAATAGACATTGCTTTGATTCTAAATGTTTCTAATACTATAGAATTTGGTGCGGGTTTATCAATTCCTTTTCTACTTAACAGATACTGATATATTTATTAGTATGATAAGTAATGAATTTCAAGATTATTATGATGGTATTATAGAAACTATAACTAATAGTGTAGGTTCTGAGTCTTATGCGCGTAATTTAGGTAAGAACAACTATTTTAGAATAAAAACAGGGTTTTATGAAGACGAAAACCCCGAAACTATTACAAATGAGTTACTATTAACTGTTAAAGAATCTATCAATGAGTCTAACATCATAAATGAGGCTAAGGGTATTAATGAACCAATTAGACGTATAGTAAGAGACATAACAAATATTGTTAAAAGTGAAAATTATGGTGAATACTTTTTACCTGAAGACATTACTGAAACGAATGAAATTGAATATGACTTTGATAATGACTTTAAAAAGTTAAACATAAGTAGGTCGTACAATATACCGTCATTCTCCATAGAATTAACTTACAATGCCGATTATAGTATAAAAGAACCCTACATGATTAATGGGGCATTAATGTCTGACGGAGATACAATTTCAGTACTAATAATTATTAATCCTGAACATTATCCTTCACTTATGTACGATTTAATTGCAGATATAAATGACGTAGTTGCTCATGAAATAGAACATCTATTTCAAGAAAATTATATGAGACCTGATAATGAAATACATCACAGTTATGGTGAAGAACAACCTAGCGGTAAAGACTACTATAAGCAGAGCCACGAGATACCGGCAGAACTTAAAGGTATTATAAGGGTGGCTAAACTTCGTAATCAACCAATTAAACAAGTTATAGGTGATTGGTTTAAAAGAAGTCAATATGCTCATAAATTAAACGATAAAGATTCGTTAGAGTTAATCTCTTTCTTATCTGATGAATACGAAAAAAGATATGGAATTTAAAAGTGAAGAAGAATTTAGAGGTGTAGCTAGAAGAGCCGTACAAATACTATTGTACGTAGTTGAAAGTAAATCCCCACTACTTAGGAAATTAAAGGCGACAAATTTAATAACTAAAATATATGGTGCTAATCAAAACGGTACAGTTTATTTTGAAGTTGAAATTCCTTTCATGGTAGATGACCCAGACCACGGACCATTATGTAAAGCCTTAGATGAAATTTTATCTGCAGTGATAAATACATTTGGCGATTATCACTTAAATGAAAATATGGAATTTGTAACTAAAACCGCCGCTGATGAGGGTGATGATATGGTTGGTTTTTTAAGTTCATGTAGTTTTGATTGGACTAATCACAATGATGAATATAACGCTAAAGCAAAATATGGTTTCGAATATAATTGGTTTAGTGTAAAGAATATAGTACATTATCCCGATTAAATTATATTATATTTTTTTTATTACAATTAAATCCGTATATTTGTTATATGGAACACACACGAGAAAATTTAAAGAAGTTATCATTAGTTGAAATTAAACTAATCTGTAAAGAGTACTCTCTTCACCGTACAGGTACGAAAACAAAATTAATTAATAGTATTTTAGATTTTATTAAACCAGTACCAGTCACTGTTAGTTTACCAACTGAATATAAACCACCAAAAGGTAAAAAAGTTATCGGTATAATGATGGGTGAATCTGATAAAAGAAATCAGATTGGTAAACTAAGAGAAAAAAATAAAGTTAAAGACTTATACTACTCTATGAGTGTACACTACTATGAGGTCGATAAAGATTTTAATTTTATCGGTGTCGACTAGATAACTTACTAGCTATTTTCTGCATTACGTCTCTAAAGACTACTGACGAAACAGTTATAAGACCTGAATGAACTAATGATGTTGACAATGTCGCCATCTCTACAGAATCAAAACCAAAAGTATTTGCTACATTAATAATCATACCTAAAATAGGTAATAAAAAAGTGTAGGCTAATATATCTCCACCTCTATACACACTTATACCGAGAACGGTTAACATTGAGCTAAATTTATCTTTAAGTTGTTGTGTTTTACTAACCGCAGACTTTAATTCATCATCTAAACCTTGTTGTTCAATATCTTCTCTGAGCTTATCATACTCCTTACCTTCAAAATAAACGATAGATATTGCGGCAATAACCAATGAGGATACCTGCCAAGATTCTAAACCTGTAAACTCACCATTAAGGTATTTTTCAACAGGTTCCATAAGTGCACCGATACCTGCTCCGTAAGTTAGAGCGAATTTAGTACTAATACCAAATTGTTGTTTTACGTCTGTAATTATTTTTTTAAGTAATTTATCTAACCTTTTTAAGGTAGACGTTACTTGTTCTCCGATTCTCTCGTTTAATAATACTTGATATTGTTCTTCTGTAACTAAAACTTTCACTTGTAATGTTTTATTATAAATATGTCACTAATACTAAACTGTTATACGTTATATTTATTTTAAAAGACTTTAAATGGCTAAAGATGTAAACCCAAGTGTAAAGGAAGGTGATAATATAATTTTAATTTATATGAAAGACCCATATTCACCAGTTCCTGGTGGTACTAAAGGTGTGGTAAATAACGTCACTAAAGACCCGTTTGATGAGGGTGAGGAGATAATTTCAGTTAAATGGGAAAATGGTTCATCATTATCTTTAGTGTCTTCAGAGGACATATGGATGATGGAGAGAGATTTAAAAACAAATATAAAAGAAGCTCATAATAACCCAAATTTAGATAACCTAATAAGTCTTAAAGAAATTTTTAAGTATTCTAATGAAAAAATATTCTTTGACTTTTTAAGTAAGATTAGGGAGTCAGGTTTAGTTAATATGTTCGAATCAGGTCAATTTTTATTCTCTGGACCAAAATATCTTCAAAAATTTATTGAATTTGAAGAAATGAAGTCGGGTAGAGAATATGATGAAGACATGGTTGAGGAGTTAATGGAGATGTCTCAACAAACAAGAGATGAATTTATTAGAATGGCTATGAAAATGGTTGAAGACGAAGGGACCGATGACTATTCGAATAGAAATTTAGAGAAAAAAATAAGAACCCTAACTAGTAAGGCTCTTAAATACTATATAATGATGTTCGGTAGATAATTAAATAGATTCTTTAATATTTAATTTACCAATATTAACCTCCCACGATTTAATCCCAAAAAGTTTAAGTTCATGTGCTACCGACTTTTCAACAAAACGTCTAATCTCACGATTTCTTGAGACGGCACTACGAAAGTCACGAGTATTATTAATATTACATAGACCATTTTCATCGCTTCTCCAACCCCAACCCTTCAATCCACCAGAAACTGCAACATTAACAATCATTGAGGTACTCCATTTACCGTCTCTCTTAATATGTGTAATTCTGAAATTCAAGTCGTGAGAGTCATATCTCCAAGATGCACTCAAATCTTGTGAGGTTAAGACTTTTCTCTTAACTAAGTCCCTTACCCCTTTATCCGCTTTAAATTGTTCTATAAAATCTGACATTGTATCTTTTTTTGTTAAAACAAATATACGGATAAAATATTAAACTGCCATAGAAGTAGTTAAGAAAATTGGGTTTCTTTCACCAAAATGTCCACCCACCATATTAAAATAAAAATATTCATCAGCCTCCTCTTCAGTCATAAGGTCAGTTTTTACCATTTTTTGAATGATACGTTGTTTTGAATACACAATTCTCGTTCCACGACCAAATTCTTCACTAACTCCAACGATACAATCATCGAACCCGTCCATAACAATTGCTCCTTCAGCAATTTCATCTATTTCTTCTCTATTCATAGTTTTTATTTAAAATATAACTTAATCTGTTTACTATGTCAAACGAGAAATGAATATATCAACATATTTATAGTAAAAACAAAGATTATGAGAAATTATATGACAATATCAGATGAAGAAAAAAATTCTATTCTTCAAAATCATTCATCATTTTATAATGGTTATGCCACAGGTAACGTACCAAGTAATTTACAACCATTAACGGTTGATAATAGTATTAAAGACGATGGGGGTATCACCGTTGATAATCAAGGTAACGTAAAAACTTATCGTAATCATAATGTTAATGAATCGAAGGTAGTATCAAAAAAAGAAACTAACGAAATGGAGGCGGACGACATGGATTTATCTAATGTGGATTCGGCCTACGATTATGATTCGGGTGGACCCGAACAATTTGATGGTTCCTACTCTGACGATTCATATGGTTTAGATATTGATTCCATAATGAAAATGTTTGGTGGTGATATGTCACCTGCAGAATATCATGATGAAGAGAGTATGATGGATACTCACATGGACGGAAAAGAAAAATTCAATGATGAAGATTCGGCGTATGAGTTTGATTCTCAGGGTGGAAATGTTGATGTATATGGGGAACAAGCTACCAACATGTCAATAGGTTTTGTTGAAACAGACTCGAAGACGATAGATGAAGAAATGTGTGAGGGGTGTGGTGAAACTGACGAAAGTTTAGTAACCGTAGCTAAAATGGATAAACCTATTGGTAAGATTTTTTCATTATCAAAAGAGATGGGTGAAGAGTGTGATACTTGTGAACAGTGTGGTTCTGAACTTGATGAAGGTGAATGTGTGGAATGTGGTTCTATGTACGAAGAAGTTGATGAGGACTTACATGAGTCGTTTGATAAGGATAGAAAAACAATAAGAGAAATGTTTAATAGATTTAATAAATTTAATTAATAAATAACTTTCGGTTCTATTCGAAAATTATTAAAGGACGGTTTTAACCGTCCTTTTTTTATTCATGGATATTTTTATATAACTTACCATCTTCAATTAAATGTCTATATTTTGGGTAATAGTCCCATTCTAAAGTAACCATTTTTTCACCATCAAATAGGTAACCATTATTAATCATATTACTTACTGATTCTTTATCGTGTATATTTAATTCTTGGTGGTGAGTATTTCTTAATTTATGCATATTACATTCAACATTACCGAACCATGATAAATGCCACCCGTTAATATCATTAAGATGCGTTTCTTGTTCATACCTAACATTTCTTATTTTTTGTGGTGTTGTACTCTTTAAATAAGACCATCGACAAAAGGCGGGTCCAGGCCAAAACATATTTTCAAAATCCCATTTAAAATTCCAATAGTGCCATCTTTGAAGTATAGTTTTAAAAGTGTCAAAAGTTACTTGATTATTTTTAAGTCTACTCAATATGTCGTTGTCCCATATTTCATCCACATCTGAGATTAATATTACATCATCATCGTTAGGTGATATCCTTTCTAAAGTATCTTTTATTGCGTTTCTATTATAGTTTTCTCTAAATTTATTGAGATTATCCTCGTCATTTACACCTAATGGGTGAGGTTCATATAAAATTTCATCTGGTAAATCAATCACTACATGTTCAATTTTGTGTAAAAATTTAGAAAATAAACCTTTATGTTTTTGAAAAAATAACTCTTTATCTTTACCTGTATGACTATTTCTAGATTCGATTAATATGAAATGGTCAACATAGTTATTCATCTCATGTAACCTCAAATTTAACATATCTAATTCATGGTCGAATAAAAAACAATCGTAAATTTTTGGTTGTTTAATATTAATTTCTGTGTTTTTAATCTTATCCCATATTTTAGGTAAATCGTAATTGTCTTGAGTAAAAGGTTTTAATTTACCAGTAGTACCATCTTTATCCATACCATTCGACGCGTACATATCTTTAATTAAGTTAGTGATGTTATTATCATCGTCCCAAAATTCAGTCAATAGTTCGGTGTGTGAGAAAGCATTTAGTTTCTGTCTTATAAAGTTAAAATCCCCAAACCAAGAGAAATGAAACCCCCCATTCTCTTTAATTGTGAAACGGGTATCTTCAAACTCTGACCATCTATCATCTCTAATTTTTTGAAATATTTTATTATTTGATATATAATGAGAGTAATAAAAGGCGGTAGAACCTAACCAATAATGCATTTTTTCTAATTTAGTGTTCCATACTAACCATTTTTGTTTAAAAATTACGGGCCCATATGGTAAATCATCGGATAATTTGTTAAAAATTTTATGATTAGGAAATTCATCAACATCGGAAACTATGATAATGTCTTCAAAATTAAGTTTTAATTCTTTTAGGGCTAAACCTATAGAGTTTCTTTGATGGGACTCTCGATAGAACTCTATCGTTTTTTGAGAATCAATAGTGGTGTGGGATTGTATTATATTTTCACTAACTATTGTTGGAGTATCTTTAACAACATAATGTTTTATTTTATCTTTCCACTTTGAAAAACGATTAATATTCTCTTTAAAATATAATGGTTTATCCTTTCCCGTAAAAGTTTTAGTTGACTCAACAATTAAAAATAAGTCAACATGGTCATACAACTCTTCAAGTCTTAATTCTAATAAATCTAATTCATTATAAAATAAAAAACTATCAATTATTTTTTGATTAATCATTCGTAGTTAACTCATTTAGTAGTTTATGGTACTTTCTAACTAAAATTGTGTACCCACAATAATCTCCTGTTAACCTATAATAAAGTTTAATATAGTTTAATGAATTTTTTACTTGAGATAGGTTAGTACATGAAAATAAAACATTTTCGGCTTTAAAATAATAATTACTTATATTGATATCTGTCATAGGTCACTTACTTTTATTTTATAAAGATAATAATAATATAATAGAAATCTATGTCTAAAACAAATTTTACTGCCCAAACCGAAACTATCGATACTATCCCCGATATGTTAAATTACTACTATTATAAAGAAATATTTAATGATAAAGAAATTAATGATATAATATTAATATGTGAAAAATTAGATTCAGAAATTAACGAATTGGATTATTCCGATATTTCTGTTGATACGAAAAGAAGAAATAGCGTTAGTTACTTACCAATAAATGATGAGACTTCATGGATTTATGATAAAATTTATGATTTATCTGTTAGCGCTAATCAGGAAATGGGTTGGAATTTTAATGTGGATGGTATTAATCAATTTATGGAGTATAATACCTATACAGATAATAGTGGTCATTACTTATGGTATTCTGATATAGTAAATTCAAATACTAATAAATTATCAGTAACTCTACATTTATCTCTTAAAGAAGAATATAATGGTGGGGACACTGAGTTTAATTGTGGTTATGAAATATTACGACCTAAGTTTAGTGTCGGTGATGTGGTCATATTCCCATCTTACTTACTACAAAGAACCACACCGATACTTTCGGGCGTAAAACGTACAATAACTTTAAATGTAACGGGAAAAACTTTTAGATAATGGTATATAACGTAAACGATAATAATCTATTTGAATACATAACTAAACACCATAAGATTATATGGTTTTTATTTAAGGAAGGTCAAGAAGACTCTACTTTAAGTATTAAACCTTTTAATGATGAAATAGAAAGTGTAAATAAAAATTTAAATGACGAATTTCCTGAAGTAGTATTTTTCCAAACTACTATAAATAAAAATCCAAAAATTATGGAATATTTTGGGTTGAACGATAGTGTAATATGGGATTACAAACATCACCAATTTAACCCTAGAATAATTAGTGTGGTGGATGGTCAATTAATTTACGACCAATCAGGTAAGGAATGTTACTGTTTAGAAACATTAATAAAAATGGTTTTTGACTTACACCCCGAATTAATTCCTATACCAACCAGTGAGGGATAATCTTATCTCAGGTGTTCCTGGGTTTACGTGGGAAACATAATGTAGTTTACCTTTATCTTCAGGTAGTAAAAATAGTGTTAAGCTATTAAATTTAGGTGTCTCAACATTTTCTACAACATCACCATCATCATTTAAAAAATGTAATAACCCACCATACTCAGGTTTCCAATCTTTAGTTAATTGTAAAACAAATCCGATAATACCGTTAGGGCTATCTTGATGTGGGGATAAAAAATCACCAGGAACATAACAAGCCGCAAAAACTTCATTAGAACCTGTAATTGTTAAATCAGTTACTTTTGAGACTAATTCATGTGATTCATTACCATCCAAAAACTTTCTAATCTGACACTCGGTACAGTCACAATCATCAAAATGGTTATCTAAAGTTCGATGAAAAGAATATGAAAATTCGTTTCTACCAAAAGAGTCTGTGGAGTATTGTCTTGCTTTCTGTATGTTATTGTATTCTTCAGGAGTATTTCTAAAATAACTAACTCCATCAATATCTTTAGACGGAAATGTGGCTATTGACCACCAATCAGTGGGCATTTCATAACTGAAAAAATTATTTAAATTTTCAGCAACCTCATCTTTTAAGTAATTATCTATAACAACATAACCCTTCTCTTTAAAGGATTTGTGTATTTTTTTTAAGTCTAAATTAGGGTTAATTAAATCTTTCATATTTTAATTTATAATTAGTATTCAGTTGTAAAAAAGAATACCTGAAACAATCTACCATCATACTTATCTTTACCAAAGTAATCCATTGATACGTGATAGTTATCTGAACGATACAATACTAAACGATTAAATTTATTACCTAATCTATCGACTAAGTCCCATTTAGTGTAATCTCTGGCTTCTGACATATGAGGGGCTAACGAAGTCTCTTCCTCAGTATATTTACTATTATCCCAACCACAAAGACCTGTTTCTTTATGTTTATATAATCCAGTACCTGAACTTACAGGTGCGTCTGGAGTTAAGTATAATACTGCTGCCCATCCTGTGGTACTATCTGAATGTATCCAAGAACGGTCTTCTGATGTTGTGTATTGAAAACTACCTGAATAGTCTCCTCCCCAATATGTGATTTTACCTGCAAATGGTTCTACTAAATTCTGTAAACTATCTTTTAAGTCGTCATCTAAATGTGAGACTGTACGATGACCAGGGTAATTACCATCTACATCAAAATCTTGAGTTAAGGCGTATTCTCTTACCTCATCAGGATTGATATAGAAATCATCAATTATTAATGTATTAACTCTCATGTATTATTCTATTATTAGTTCAGGATAATCCTTATCTGAAAAGTAGTCAATAATAAATTCTAGTAAATCATTCTTCTCTAAATAATCCTCAATATACTCATCATATGATATGACCCAATCTTTGGTGTAATGACTTTCTGTCGCGTAATCCCATTCGTCACTAAATACTTCTAAATTTCCTATTGATTCAATATAATCTGAGAAGTCTCCTTCACAAATTTCTATTTCTCTGTATCCTTCTTCATTATTTAGTGAAAACATTATGTTTAATGTTCCGTCAATAAAATCATAATCAAGTAGTTCTATTAGGTGTTTTGTCATTTTTTAGATATTTGTATATAAAATAAACGATTTATTTAATTAAGGAAATGGAAATTATAGAAATTATAAGTTCATATATAAATAAAAGTAATAATATACTAAAAGTCGAGTTTCAAGTGTTAAACAATGATAATATTGTATCCGATACTATTGAATATCATTATGTTGAAGAGTTTGGATATAATATTGATATGACTACAGATATTTTTGATGACTATGACATGGATTTTGATGGTATGGAAACATGGAACGATGAACTTGAAGAGGTGGATGAACAGTTTATTGATGAAGAAATACTACTATCATTTTTAAATGAATATTATATTGTTTTTCCCGATAGGAAACCTGACGAAGAATACAATTAAGACTATTTATAGTTATGTCAGGAAAATTTACCCCACATAACGATAATGAAAAACCACAGAGCGGCTCTATGGTTGATATGATTAATAGATTATTAGGTAGAATCTTTCTAAAGAAACCTGTTTTTTTTGGAATGGATGAACACAAAATAACTCTATTGGTAAGTCCTAGTATGAAAATATATGGTATCTACACTTCACCTGACAGGTTATTAAAAAAATTCCCTTTTGAAGAGAAAAAGTTTTTAAACTTAAAAGATTTAAGGTCGTGGGCCGAAAATAATGAGTTCTCAATAACTTTCTCCGCTGAGACACCTAAACTTAAGAGAGACTTATTAATGTCGTTAGGTGACGTTATGGTTGAGTCTAATGGGGGTAAAGAAAGGAATCTAAGTGTTGTCGTGATGGAAGAATTAAAAAAATCCAAACTACCCGAATCTATTAAGGAATGGGCAAAAGAAAACCCTGAAAAGTTTATTAGAAATATAAGACACGTTCAAAACATATTAAAAAAGTAAAAGTGGTCGATTGACCACTTTTTCTATTTAAGGACCTACTCTTGAGAGTCTAATCCACATATTAACATTTTCACCATTATTCAAGTGTTGATTAGGAAATTTTAGTACCAAATGTTCTAAACCATCTTCTTCAATTATAAAGTTTCTTGGGAGTCCGTCATAGTCAATCAATAAATCATCCCAATAACCATCGATTCCTTGAATCACTTCACAGTAATATGATTCAGTCCAATCATCACTTCCTTGAGTTACTTGATAACCTTTGTAGAAAGTTCTACCACTAAATGAAACCTTTTCAGTACCAACATTTAAATCACCAATAGTTGTTGACACCATACCATCATATGTTGTGTTATTTTCATCGTACCCTTCATAGGTATTTACACCATCGTGTCTAATAAAACTAACAAGGTATGTACCATCTAATGTAGGGTAAGTTTCTAGTTCATATTTCTCACATCCAACTAATGTGATGAGTAAAGATAAAAGGAATAGTATATTTTTCATAATGTTTATGTATTTTATTTAATACAAAGATAAGCCTTTTTATTTAACTGCAATGGAAGATAATGCTTTTTTATAATATTTATTGAATTATGGGTCACTTAATAAACGAAATATCACGAATAAAAGGAATCATGGGAATTATATCTGAGGGCGAATCACAATTTGATTCTTCAGAGAAAAAGACCATTGATGATTTTGTCGATTTCGTAAAAAAAGAACTTAACATCAATAATGACGTTGAAGTTAAACTTCAAAATGATAAAGACGGTATTAAGACAACCGCAGTTTATAAGTACAAAGACGGTGAAGATGAGAAATTTGAGGATTCTGAAATAAGAGTCTTTACCTTAGGAAGAGCATTGGTGGACGTTTTACGTTCTATCGCTCATGAGTTAGTACATCACATGCAAAATGAAAAAGGGGACCTTGAAGGTAAGGTATCCAACGTTGGTGGACCTATTGAAGATGAGGCAAATTCAGTTGCTGGTGAGATGATTAAAAAATACGGTTTAAAAGACCCTGAAATCTATGGTGACAAAGAAGAGATGGGAGAACAAGAAGACGGTGGTGGAGAGGCCGATTCGTCATCAACAAATGCCAATGTTACAACATGGGAAACAGGAATAAGTAGAGGTCCCGCTAACACATTAACTGTAGCTGTATGGAACAGTGGTGTTAATAGAGGTAAGGGTAATCATATCGATTCCACAGGTACGTGGGAAACAGGAATAAGTAGAGGTAAGTCAAATCCTCTTAATTAACATATTTATAAAGTAATGGGAAACTTAAACAATAAAATAATAACTGAAGAATTAAAACAAATTGTTGTTTTAATGAATTACGATAGGTCTAAGACTTTAATGGAACAAGGTGATGCTAAATTTGATATGCAACAAACACAAAGACACGCTAACCAATTTGGTATAACTTACCAAGAGGCTAAAAGAATGGAACATCCGGCATTTTATGAGATGTTGGATAATATTGACGCTCATGATATTTTGATGGCAATAGAGATTGGAGCGATGATAATCGCACCATTTACAGGTCCATTAGCACCTGCATTTCTTGCGGTTTCTTATGGTGCAGGTCTTGCCGATGCCGCCGTTTATAAATGGGTAGACGATGACCCTCACTCAGCATGGATAGCGTTAGGTCTTACCGTAGTACCCGGATTTAAGTTTGGTAAAGTATTTAAAAAAAGTGGGTGGTTCGTTAAAAAATTCGGAAGAAAGACAACTTCAGAATTATTAGAAAAATACAACAAATTTAAAAAAGGGGATAAGTCTCTAAAGTTTACCGAAGAAGAACTCAAATTTTTAAAAGAGGCGGGTGAAGATATAGCTTCTGAAACTACACAAAAAATAATTAAAGAAGAGCTTAAGGTCGTCACTAAAAAAGGTTTAGTTGAGATTTATTCTAAAAAAACACTTAAAACGTTATTTAATTTAGTTTATAAGGTTTTAAAGACTTCGGGTAAATTATCTAAAGAAATTGGAAAGATTGGTGTAACATTAGGTGGTACGTATTATGGATTTGACCAACTATATCTTTATTTTTGGGGTAATGATGAAGATAGACAAAAATCAGAATTTAAACAAATTGCCGATATGGTTCAGGAATTTGGTGGTGATTTAAGAAAAAAATTAATTGAACTAATTACCGGAGTAACAGATGACATGTCAGATGAAGAATTAGTTGATTGGACCGAGACTATTAATACTACAGGAGAGGGGGTAAGGTCACCAGCTGAATTGGAAGCCGCTGAAAAACGAGTATTTAACACAAAGCAAGAAAATTTACCGGGTAAAAAAATAACTATAGATGATATTAGAAAAGGTAAATCTGATTTACACTACGGAGACCAAGGTCCTTCCGTTAAACAAATACAAAAAATGTTACTTAAACTTGGTTTAGATTTAGGTGAAAAAGGTGCCGATAGTTTTTACGGTACCGACACTAAAGACGCTGTAGAATATTTTCAAATGAATCTTGATAGTTATGGAATTGAAGATGCTATCATGTTAGACGAAATTGATGGTATTGTTGGTGATGAAACATTAAAGGCAATTGAAAAGGCGATTAAAAACAAAGATAATGGATAATAAAAAAGTATTAAACGAAGTTAGTAGAATTAAAGAAGTGATGGGAATCCTCAACGAGGGTGGTCGCTCGACATTAGTTAAAGGAATCGTTGAATTTATAGATGATATATTAAAAATTAGTAGCAAAAGTACTGTTGATTTAGCTGATGAGTTTGGTGATGATGGTGCCAGATTATTAAAAGAGTTAACTACAAAAGACGAGAAAGTCGCTAGAGGTATAGGTGAAATTCTTGAGGATATGAGAAAATTACCAAATTCAAAGGCCTTTGATGATGCTTTAACTGGCCTTAGGTTGAGTTTAGATGAAATGGTAGATGAAACGGGTGATAGTATAATTCAAAAACTTACAAAAGTGAGAAATGGAGTTGAAAGTTTAGTAAAAAACGACCAAACAATCGCCGCGGCAGGATACTTTGACAAAGAGTTTAAACGAATCGCTAAATGGGGGGATGAGTCACTTGAACGTCTCATAAAAGACGAGTATTTCTTTAAGTCCATCCCTGGGTTTTCAAAAAATCAATTTAAAGAAGCGTTAGAAGTTGCCGTTACAAAAATAGCTAAAAAAGGTGGAACTACAGGTAAATTGGTTAAATTTAAAGAAGTATTAATCAGTTATTTTAAAAACTCTTCAAAATATAGTGAAAATGTAATAAAAGATGTTGATAGTTATATCGCTTTAAGAAAAGAGGCCAATGAATTAACAGGACAAGCTAAAATGAATGCTATAACAAAGGCAAATAGATTTGTGCAACGAATGGAAATCAATTTAGGTATTTTAAATAGAAAAAATAAAGAAGCTATAGAGGCCATAATAGAAGAACTTAGTGCGAAAAGAAACAATTTACCTAGACTATCAGCTGAAAGAGGAAAACTCAATGATGTTATTACAAAATTAAAATCAGAAGATGCTGATGTTCTTAGTATACTTGATTTTTTGCCTGATGGTACGTATAAGCCTGAAGAAGGTTTGATTAAAGAAGCTTTGGAGCTACGTACCCGAAGAGTAGACGCTTTGAAAAAATTCTGGCCCGCGAAACGGGCAATTTTTACAAGAAGTGAAAAGACTGCGGCAAGAATAAAAGACCTTGGATATTTGAACGCGCTTGTTAGAATATTTACTGGTGATGTGGGACCCGCAATTGGAAAGATATATAATTCCCCAAAAATGTTACCTCGTGTTCTAAGTACTGAGTTCGGGTCAAGATTATTAGGGTTACCTTTAGTTCTTGGTGGGTTTGAAACCCTTATGGACTATATTTCAATGTCAACTAATCCTACGACCGAAATAACCCCACAATGGCTTGAGGACAACCCTGAATTAGCTAAAACTCTGCAGGACCCTGGAATTCTAGGAATAGGTGGGGCGGGTGACTATAAAGATTATAATAGTCTCCATTGGAGTGTAGATATTTTAGCTAATGTTGCGAATAATACTATGAAAAAATTTGATGTCTCAATACCAATATATGCAATTGCTAATATTATGGAAAAAACCTCAAGTGCTGGTGGTGGTGCTAATTACTTTAAAGAACAATATGAAAAAATTAATACAATAAGAGAAAGTGATGAGTTCAAAAACGCGTCCCCTGAGGAGAGATTAAAAATGTTAAACAAAGTACAAAAAGATGCTGAGGGTTATGTGGAAAAATTCTTAGGTTACTTTTTAGATAGTGATGAAACTATTATGGAAAGGTTAAATAAGGCTCTTGCAGAGATAGATAATGCTGATGCGGGAAGTGTAGAATTTTAATAATAATATTATGAATATACAAGAACAAGAAACAACTATCAAGTCGAAGAGGTTACAGTATGCAAAGGATAACGGATGTATCAGTCCCAATAGCTATAAGAAAATAACTGTTGTGAAAACTCCAGGTGAAGAAAAGATTACGGCAATTGGAAAAAAGAATGAATTAAAATACGAATTTACCGTTTATAACAAACCAGTAAGTCCTCCTGGCATGGGTGTAGTCCATGGGGAGGGTAAAAACATGACTTCAGGGAAAATTGGGTATTGGAAATGTGAGGGTATATTTGATATAGGTAATAACACGACTCCCACACCACCTCCCACGCCTAATGATGACAATGATGACAATGATGATAATGGAGGTAACGATAATTCTCCAATTACTAATTGGAAATCTAATTTTTGTATTAAATGTACCGACAGTGAAGGTAGTATAACATCAACCAAAGTTGGTTTAAACTTTTGTAAACCCGTAATAGAAGGTGGTGGTATATGTACTGGATTTAAAAAAAGTGCCATTATAGATGATTTTCCAATATGGAAAAATATATCAGGTGATACTCAACCTAAAATAATTAAAGACTCGTTATTTGATAATAATGGTGAATTATTTTTTCAGGGTGAAAGTAGAGTTGAAAATGGTAAATATAAACCATTTAAATTAAAGAAAGAAAATGGTGAATGGTTTTTTTATGATGACGAAAAAGCAGGTGGTCAACCGGGATGGATTAAACTAACAGAATACTTCACAACATCTTTACATGAAAATAAAATATTTGAACAAAAAGAAATGAAATCAATATCAGACAAAATAGAAGAAAAATTAAGAGACATATATTTTTATACTGTTTCAGAAAAAGGTAAAGAAAGAGTAATATTTGATTTACAAGATAAAAGAGATATCGAACAACATTTAAAAGACTTACATAGTCAAAATATTGTTGGTGATAGAGGTTTTGTTATGGCCGTAGTGAGAGCTAAGGGTTCTGATAAAGAAGATGGTCAACTAATTAAATTAGGTTCATATCCAAAAGATTCTAATGTTAATTTAGGGTTTGGTGAGGAAAAAGGATTAGGTGGTCTTGTAGGGACACAGTACTTCTCAATTAAAAATAACGATGGACCTGATGATAGGGATTTTGAAATAGTTAAAGGAGATATCAATAAAGATATTGAATTTAAAAAAGAGGTTGAGGTCGAAGAACCTAAATTAGTGGTTAATCAACCAGTTAAAGAAGAACCTTATGAGGAGGTTATGAAACAAAAAGAACTTAAAGGTTTAGCATCTTTGGTTAGTTCTGATGAGGTTGGTAATGATTTTACAAAAAAACAAAAAGAGATATTAGAAAAACTTAAAGGTCAGGGATATTTATTTAAGAGACCTGTTGAAGACTCAAACTATAAAAAGACAAAAGTGAAAAGCTCTGAATTTACAGAATCGTTTCATGTTTGGAAAAAACAAGATTAATAAAATGGGTATACAAGATTCAATAAGAAGAAACATTCAAATTTTACAAGAAGAAAAAAAGGTATCATTAACTGAAGAAAAAATAGTTAAAGGTAGATTCTCTATGGTACCTAAAAATATAAATAAACACTCCACAATACAAAATAATAAAACGTTTAATGTACTGTTTAATGAAGTGAGAACATTAAAGTCTCATGGTATTAATCAGAAAGTAATTAATGAAAATATGGTTCAAGTATTAAGTCAAATGTTTGATGAGGAAGGTCCTCGTTTTCTTGACATAGTTAAAGAAAAATTGGCTGAATACTTAAAAAGTAAGTTACAACTTACTGATATTGAACAAGAAATATTAGTTAGTGCTATAGGTAACACTGAAATGGACGAAGTATCTGAATTATTTAATGACCCAAGATTTTTGGCTCAAAAAATAGCTCAAGCATACTCCGAAGATATGGGTAGTAAATATTCAATGGTGAGTACAGACAACTCAGATATGGTCAAAAAACTTGAAGACACGTTTGTCGATAAGTTAAAGCCTGTTATAGGGGACGTTAATTCCAACATGGAATTAAAGTTGAAAGACATTAGAGATAATATGCTTTCATAAACTTTTTTAAGAAAAAGGGGGTAATTCAATCTATTAAAAGGTATCGGAAACGGTACCTTTTTTTATTTTAATGGTCTTATAATTTTGTGGTTAAAAACTTTATATGTATTTTTGTAATGGTGCTTTAAATTTTATATGGGTAATCCTTTAATTTATTCGTAAGTAATATATTTTATAATAAAAAGTACTTCCATGAAATTAGACCAAGTATATGTTATTTCTTTAGACCACAGTGAAGAATATATACAAGACCTATACAACAGGTTGAGTAAAATACCTTTACCTTACAACACTCCAGTATTCATTATTGATGCATTTTTAGGTACTCGTTTAAAAACTGAAACTGATTTAGGTTATGAGTTATACCATAATTGGGACATTTCAGATTTAAATCCTAATTGGCATTGGTGGGAAAGACCCACCACGTATGGTGAGGCTGGTGGTATGATTTCACATACTATGTGTTGGGAAGACGCTTATTTAAATGGGTATGAAAACATAATGATACTTGAGGATGATTTCGACACTGACGGTACATTACAATGGTCTATATTCGAAGAACTTATCGATTATCAATGGGACTTATGTTTAATGTCACATAACCCATTACATGGGAATTTCCCAAACATACATAGTTCTTACGAAATAGGTAAAGAACATTTCATACGACCTTCTTATTTTTATAACACACACACTTACATATTAAATAAGGAAGGGTTAAGGAAGTTAGTGGAGGACCATTTAGATACCCTAAAAAAGAATATAATAGTGTCTGACGAGTTTTTATCTGCCGTTACGACTACTCACCCCCGAAAAGATTTAAGAGAGCTCTACACGTCTAATTTGAATGCTATTGCAACTAAAGAAGATTATACTTATCAGACTCGTTACATGAGTGCGGGTAATTCACTAACAGAACCAACTGAAGAAGATTTAAAATAAAATGGGGGGTCATCACTCCCCCCACTCTTTCTACCATCTCAACATTACTCCTGCCGTCCCTTTCCATTCGATGATTGCTCGTTTTGGAATCCAGAATTCGAATTCTCCGATTTCATCGATTTTGTTGGACATGTCCTCTTTGAACTTGGCAACATCATTAGAGTTCTTTGGGTGTTTAACACCTACGTACCCTGCACATACCGGACCGATACCTGTAACTTGGGACATCTCATCAGTAAGAGTTCGTCCACAACATCTGCAGATACCTGCGTTGTCCTTTGTGAGTTTAGCTTTCAATTTGAAGGCTTTGTTAGAGATAGTCATCACTTCTGTAACATCAACTAAGATTGGGTGGAAATCCATATCGTAGTTCTCTTTGATACTTAGAGCGATTTTGCGACCGAGTTTGATTGTATTACCAACCAATTTTATGTTCAACTCTTTTTGAGAGTCTTTTTGAGTCTCACGGTCAATCGCTTTGTAACCAGCAGAAACTTGTTTTTCAGTCAACTGACGGTATTTTTTGTATTTAACTTTTAGGTCATTAACGAAGTTAGATTCTCCTGTGTATTGTACGATAGCCTTTAATTCCATAGGTAGTTCTTCAATTTTAACTTCTCCCTGACGTACTTCTTTCATGATTAGTTTTTTAGCCACTTCGTATTGTTTTGGTGTTAGACGACCCCACTTTAAAAGTGATGGTTGTAATTTTTGAATGAATGTGTTTGCTCCTTGGTAGTTTCTTACTTTTTCTTCGATGTTGATTCCTGTTACTGTCATGATGATATTTTTTTTATGGTGATTACTGATGATTACCCTACAAAGATAAGCCTTTTTACCATATATCAAAAAAAAATGCCAACTAAAATTAATTTAATTGGCATTTAAATGGTGGAGGCGGCGGGATTCGAACCCGCGTCTTGTTCAGTCCACCCATAAAGGACTACACGTTTAGGACAACATTAATTCACAATGTTCCGTAATATTTAGTTCAATTTTTACATCCTCCACTAACAATAGATGTACGATTCAATTTAGGGTTTAATCGTTTTTCCACCACACAACGGACTTCTGTTGAAAGGTATATGTCCTGACCGACCCCTCTTCACTGTTAACGTCTTACGCTACAGCTACTTGTTCAGTTCTAAGTAAACCTAGAGCTGACATTTTGTTTAGTACGTTGCCGTCTAAAAAATTTCCATCATAGATTTAAGTCATAGATGAAGTTTGACTACGTGCCCCGTATAACTGACCCTGCCAATCAATTCCATTCGCCCCCATATTTTCAAAGAACATTTGTTTCTTGGTACAAATATAAATACTTTTTTTATAATAAGAAACTATTTATAATAAAAATACATTAAAAATGGCTAAAAGAAATATAAAGTTAACGGAAGGGGATATTGAAAATATCGTAAAACAAGTAATTGAAGAACAGAGAAGAGGTGATTTAACTGGTGATAGAAAAAAGTTCTCTAAACGAGACCGAAAGAAATATGAACAGAAGGGTAGGTCCGAAAATTGGAATCAGGAAGTTTCCGGTTCACTTAACTTTGATGTTAACCCAACAAACCCATTAGCGGTAAATGTAGGTGAAGGTAATTATGATATTAGATATATTACTAAATTAGTCGGTGGGGGTAAGGCGATACCAGGTAAAGAAACACCACCTGACGTAGTAATTACCATTCCAACATATGACATAGCTGGAAGTAGTCTTCCATATGCTGATAATATGGTCATGCCTTACTTTGATAAGTACCCTGACGCTCAAGAACAATTTAGAAAAATTGTTGAGACATTTAAGGATTATATCAATGCGGGTGGAGGAGATAAATTAACTAACGTAACAATTAAGGGTAGTGCCGATTCAGGTACACCTACGTTAAAGGTACCAAGTGGGTATTCTAAATTAGACCACCCAAGCGCAAAACCATATAACGGTAAAACTGACCCTAAAGAAATGAATCAGTATTTGGCTGATATGAGGGCTAATCAATACGCACAAGCTTTAATTAATGCAATTAAAGAAAAAACAGGATTTGATTTAAAAATTATAGTAAAAAAGGGTGATAACTTCTATGGACAAGGTGACGGTAAAAGAGGTGAGGAATTTAGAAAAATCACTTTAGAACCAAATGCTGAACAACATTCAGTAAAAAATGAATTAAAAATTGATGGGGAAAAAACACCTGGTAAAAATATTAAGAATGAGTCAACAAAGTGGATGGTTCCTGTTTATACTGACGGAGTAGGTAAATATAGAGAAGGTTATAGAGTTTGGGACGATTACGGTAATGGTACTTGGCATTTGGCACTTAGTGTTAAACGTGCAGATGAGTTAGGTATTGATTGGGCGTTTAACGGAGTCTTAGATGCTAAACTTACCAATAGTGGTTTCATGGTTGACGGAAAGTTAGTTGGTATGTTAGGTACACAAGAACCGATGAGAGGGACTACAAATCCAAATCCGGCAACTGATGGTCCAATAAGTTACTATTCTCCAAAAATTACTACTAAATCTGCCGTTAGAACTGCAGTGGTGGATGGTGAGGAGATTAAAGTTGCTTATTTAAAAGATATAATCTTTACGTTCTCTAATCAAAGAAGAGGTTAATTATAATTTAGACGTGGAAACATTTGAACTACAATAATTGCATTCAGTTTTTTATTGTAAACTACGTAGTGACCATAATATCTCGGTGAGATAGTACCACTATTAAAGTAGTCACCATTTTCCGTTAAAACATTCATTTTATGGTATTTTGAATTCATAAAATTATTATGTGCTTGTGTGGCAATTTCTAAATCTGTTTTAGATGAGTGATAGGTAAATGCGGTCACATTTTCCGATGATATGTCATATTTTGAATCACTTGCAATTTTAATTCTATCAGATGCGGTTTTATATTTTAAGTTAGGGTTGGTGTGAGAGACTTGTTTGTAACTTCTTATTGTACTTAAATAATTCGCTTGTATTTTAGCCCCATTATTTATTAGTGTGTCGGTTACAAAAGTACTTAAACCTCTATTACTTCTCTCTTCATTCACTAAATTCAGTAAATGTCTTTGTATTTCACCTAAGTCCTGTGAGTAACTTACGATAGAAATAAGTGTTAGTAATATTAGTAGTATCTTTTTCATATAACAAATATAAGCCTTTAAAACCAATTATCCTATTAATATACTATTTATTATAAAAGTTTTAAATGAAATTCAGTACATTATTAAACGAAGGTAAAAAAGAGAATCTTATTTCTAAGTATGGTGATGAGCCAATATACAAAGATAATGATTTTATATCTAAGATTATTGATAGTGACCCATCGAGTACTAAGAAGTATTCTGAGTGGACTATTAAACAAGTAATTGAATTCATGAAAATTAATGATGGAGCATCTCTTCCCGATGTTATCACTCAAATTACAGATTTAATTAATACTTTCCACGACCTATCATTAACAATTACTGATAAAGATATTGATTTAGCTAAAAAATTACATTCAGGTATTAATGACACATATATAAAAGGTGCCCCTAAAGATATACACAGATATAAGTCATATTGGGAGTTACAAACGGTCTTATCTGCAATGGACAAAAAGAAAAAAGATAGAGAATTAGAAAGAGAGGCCATAAAAGATACTGATAAACTTTATGAGGATAGTAGATTTTTAGTAGTAAGACCTTATAGTCATGATGCGTCATGTTACTATGGTGCGAATACTAAATGGTGTACGGCGTCTAAAGATAATCGAAGTTATTTTAATCGATATGGTGATTCTGGTGTATTAGTTTACGTAATTGATAAACAGTCTAGTGACGAAACTTTAGGTAAAATGGCCATTAATATTAATGAAAATGGTAATATTTGGATTTATGACCAAAAAGATAATCAAAGGAGTGAAGATTTTTTACTTGATAGATTTGAGCCGATTTCTGAAGTACTTAAAAAAATACTTAAAGGTAATACTGATTACGAAAAATTAATTAAAGTTAAAGAGGGTAAATTAAAGGCCTCAAAACAAACACTTACCGCACGATATTTTAATTATATGGATACTGAGCAAGTATACCTTAGATTTGAAGGAGCTGAAGAGTTTCTTTCTATAATGAACGAACAGTTAGAAGACTATGAACTTAGTAGTTACTCAAACGCTATTGAACTACCTTACGGTATGGATAATTATTATTATGACCGTTATAATTTTGGTGAAGACATGAAAGAAGGGTACCCTTTGCACTCACTTAATTCATCACACCTAAAAACATTAAAAAAAATACTTGAATTACTTGGTGATAAATTTAAAGGTTCATTCAAAACTTCTCCAAACGTATCAAGAGAAAAGTTAAAAAAATTCAAAGAGTTAGGTAAAGATTTAAAGGATTATTATGAGTTATACAATTTATCATTAGTTGATACTGATAATTTCCCTTTATCCAAAATGGGTGATTTTTTAATGAATTTTGATAACGATTTCTACGAAAGTTTTGATGATGCGTATGGTAACGCTCAAGACGAATCTATGAAAATAGGTGTCCAAAAGGCACTTACAGATGAGTTGTGTAACTTATATGAACCTGAAGGGTTTAAACTAGAAGATACATGTTTCTATAAATACTCAGTATCAATCGATGATTTAATAAAAATGTATGACAGTAATATCGAGTACAGTAAATCTTTGAGTTTAAAAGAAATGTTAGAGTGGTATATGGATGAAAATATCAGTATGAATACTGAAGAACCTCACAATATGGCGTATGAACACGTAGATGAGGAAACCTTTAAGTATTATTTTGATAGCCCTATGGACTCTGCTTTAGATAATTTACTTGAAAAAATTGAGGAGTCTGATGACTATGTAGATATTGAGGAATATAAAAGAATTTTTAATGTGGTAGAAAAAAAGTTTGGTTTTAACGAAAAAATAAAAGTTGAAACTTTAAATGGTCCTAATGGTGATGTTACGATAGAAATAAAAGGGATAAAACCTGAAGATAATAAAATAGATTTTGAACTACGTAGAAATAACCCCCAATGGAAACTTAAAAAAGGAAGGGCCAAATTATCGACAATAGAGAAGTTGATTTCTAATTATCAATTATTTGACCCATTTGAGGATTAATTAAAAAATCTTGTAGAACCTTCTGCCGAAGCCTCATCAAGTTCGTCTTGATAATTCATTGACAGTAATTTTTCTCTTAAAATTTCATAGAGTTCCCCCACTTCACTTTCATCCATATAGATAACGTCACCAGTAAACTTAGATTCAATTGATAACCCTTCTTTGTAATCGGTTACTGTGATATTTTCTAATTCATAGGTCTCTTCTTCATAGTCGTCCCACTCACCTAAAACGTCATCATTAACATCAAATAGAGTCCCGTAGTCGTTATAATTAGGTTTTTCGTACTCATAGATATATTTCTTATTTTCAAGTCTATTAACTAATTTAATAGAAAATTCTACCGCTCTGTTAACATCATCTACAACTACAAATTCATTCTCTGTGTGCATATTGTAATAACCACATGAGAAATTAATACAACTAAAATCCCCTTTACGTTTAATCTGAGAGACATCAGTATATGGGTGAGATTGTGGGTCGGCATTAACCCCCATAATTTCATTAAAAAGTGGTAAAGCTTTATTAATAAAATCCCCATCCTTTTCGTACAATCTTGTTCCTGAACATACCTCAGTAATTAAGTTATTTCCAGGTGCGTCAAATTGAACCGCGTAACCCACATCGTTCAAGAAGTTAATATCACATTTACTCGAACCGTGACACCCTGTTTCTTCGGACACAAATAGTCCAACTTTAACTTTGGGTAGGGCTCTTAAAAGTTCTAATGCGATAAAAACACCACACTTATCATCTCCACCAATACCTGTTGGACTACCGTTTGGTGTATAACCCTTTAGGGATAGAAATTCTTCATCACCGTAAGTATGTCCAAAGGTGTTGGGTTTGATAAGTGATTCTTCTTGAACAACTATTTCATCGACCAAACTATGTACTGTGTCTGTGTGGGCAATAAACATTGGATAATACTCACCCTCATTTAAAGTACCTTTAGTGGCGTAGACATTATTCATGTCGTCAGTATAATACTCAACATCGGGCATTGCATCCAATACGTCGCGTAGGTATTGTACCATATTTTCTTCCTGATACGTTTTTGTTGGTACTGATAGTACTTCTTTTAGTCTATTGAGTCGTGTATTATCCATTTGTTTATTATTTAGAGTACAAATATACAATTTATTCTTCAAATAAAAAAGAAAAGGGAAAATTAATTCCCTTTCTTTACAATAAGTTCTTCTTCATCTTTCATATCAAGAACAAATGGTTTGTCTTCAGTGATTGTACCACGTAATACCTCTTCAGATATTAAGTCTTCAATCTTTTCTTGAATCGCTCTTTTAATCGGACGTGCTCCATATTTTTCATCGAATCCAACATTTGAGATGAATTCCTTAACTGTATCACTAATAGTGATATTGTAGTTCATATCTTCTAAACGTGTTGTTAATTTTAGTAATTCAATCTCAACTATTTGTGAAACTTCTTTTTCTTTTAGTGGGTTAAATACCACCACTTCGTCAACACGATTTAAAAATTCAGGAGTAAAATGATTTTTTAACTCTTTCTGAAGGAGAGCTTTTTTCATTTCTTCATTATTCGACATTCTGTTTGTTGTTTCAAAACCAACACCTGTACCGAAATCTTGAAGTTTTTTAACTCCTAAGTTAGAAGTCATAATTATCAAACAATTTTTGAAATTTATTTTACGACCGAAACTATCTGTAAGGTGACCATCATCCATCATTTGTAAGAGTAGTGAGAATATATCTTTATTAGCCTTTTCAATTTCATCAAACAAAACTACGGAATATGGTTTATTCTTAACTGCTTCAGTTAATTGTCCTCCTTGGTCATGACCGACATATCCGGGAGGTGAACCAATAAGTCTAGACATCGTATATTTTTCTTGATATTCAGACATATCCATTCTTATTAACGCATCCTCATCTCCAAAAATTTCTTTAGCTAATTGTTTAGCTAAATGAGTTTTACCTATACCGGTAGAACCTAAGAAGATAAAAGAACCTATTGGTCTATTTGGGTCTTTAATTCCTACACGATTTCTACGTATCGCCTTTGAAATCTTTTGAACCGCCAATTCTTGACCAATTACTGTGGTATTGAGATTATCTTCAAGATTTAGTAAAGATTCTTTTTCATCATTGTTTAAACGACTAACTGGAATTTTAGTCATAGTTGCGACTACATTATAAACCATATCTTCAGTTATTGGTTTACGTGTAACATCCTTTTGTTTTTCAAACTTAACCTTTTCCGAATCTAATTTCTTTAGAATCTTTTTCTCCTTATCCCTAAGTTCTGCAGCTTTCTCATATTGTTGAGATTTCACGACTTGTATTTTCTCATCTTTTATAGATGATGCTTGTTCCTTCAACTTTTCAATAACTTCAGGTAATTTAACATTGATTTGTGCACTGGCACCTACCTCATCCATAATATCAATTGCCTTATCAGGAAATTCTCTATCAGTAATATATCTACCTGCTAAGGTCACACAAGCCTCTAACGATTCATCACTATAACTTACTTTATGGTGAAATTCATACCTTGATTTTAAATTCTGTAAAATTATTAATGTCTCTTTAGGTGTTGCACCGTCAACTACTACTTTCTGAAAACGACGCTCAAGTGCACCATCTTTTTCAATATTCTCTCGGTACTCATCAAGAGTTGTTGCCCCAATACATTGGAGTTCACCCCTTGCTAATGCCGGTTTAAATATATTAGACGCATCTAACGAACCTGAAGAGTTACCTGCACCAATAATAGTGTGTATCTCATCAATGAAGACAATTATTTCAGGGTTTTCATATAACTCATCTAAGATAACTTTTAATCTTTCTTCAAATTGTCCACGATATTTAGTTCCAGCGACAATAGATGTCATATCTAATGATACTATTCTTTTATCACATAAGTTTTGAGGACAATCACCTTCAAAAATTTTCATAGCTAAACCTTCTACTATGGCTGTTTTACCCGCTCCTGGTTCACCAATGATAATTGGGTTGTTTTTCTTTCTACGGGAAAGGATTTGTGCGATACGATTAATTTCTCTCTCACGACCAACAACAGGGTCAAGTTTACCTTGTTCAGCATGTTTAATTAGGTCACGAGAAAAATTATCTAACACAGGTGTTTTAGAGTTACTCACTTCTTTAGGGTTACGACCACCCTTTTCGTTTGGGTCTACTTCTTCTATCATATTATATTAATTAATTTATCATTACTAATATAACAAAAATTGTTCGTTTATCAACTACTTGACATTTTGTCATATTAAATTTAGGTTAACTGTCATTATGTCACTATTCCTCTATAATGATGAGTCATATGGACATTATATAACTTATGGTACGTTTTTTGCCATTTGTTAAGTACAAAGATAAACAATAAAATAAAAAAAACTAATAATATGTTTGGAAAAAGAAAATTTAATGAACTATTCGATGAGTTTGACTCATTCTTTAATGAAATAAAACCAACTTACTATAAAGTAGGACCTAATGGATACATTTTTTATTACGATAGTAAATCGACTACGAGCACTACCGATAATAATACGAATCAATTAAAAAAAGAATTAGATAATGCTATATTAGAAGAAAATTTTGAATTAGCGGTTGAACTTAGAGACAAAATTAAAAATTTGGAAAAAAATGGAAAAGAAATAAAAGACTTAAAAGAAAAATTAAGTATTTCTATTACTGAAGAGAATTTTGAAGAATCGATTAAACTTAGGGATAAAATTAAAAACTTAAGAAAGTAATAAAAAACCCTCCGTATGGAGGGTTTTTTATTTATATATTATTCCTATACTTATTAAAAAAATGTATTATGGCAATTAAAAATGAAAAAATAGAAGGGAAATTAATCATAAATGAAATTGACTCATCTAACTTAAAAAAGACAGTTTATAATACCTCTAATGAGAAGTTAGTGGTAACATTTAAAAATGGTATGGAGTACGAATACGAAAAAGTACCACACTCAATGTATACTAAATTTAGAATGGCAGAATCTCAAGGAGGATTCTTTAATAAAGAGATAGGAAGGAAATACAAATATAAAAAATTAACAAAGTAATAAAACTCACTATTTATAAACATGGATAATATAATTTCTAGTTTTGATGTAAAAGATGAGTTAAATCCCACTATTTGGGATAATCCTGACGACCCTACAAATGCCGTGATGAAAGAAGAAATTCGTTTACAGTTAATCGAAATCGCTAATAAATTCATTGAGTTTTTAGATTACGACATTTTTATACAAGATATAACAATGACTGGGTCACTATCTAATTACAATTGGTCCGAATTTTCAGATATAGATTTACACATTATGTATGACTTTAATGAGTCAGGAAATGAAAAGGAACTTTATAAGGACTTATTTAAACTAAAAAAAACATTATTTAACTCCACACACGATATAACCGTTAAAGGTTATGAAGTTGAACTATATGTTCAAGATATAAATGAACCACACATATCAACAGGGGTGTATTCAGTATTATTTAATGAATGGTTAGTTGAACCTACTAAAGAGGAGGTTAATATCAATAAAAAAATTATTACTGATAAGGTTGAGCAGTGGGAAGACATAATAGATTTAGTGATTGATGATGTTGAAGAATCGGATGATGATTTAGAGACTTCTTTAGAGAAAATACAAAAAGTAAAAGATAAGTTAAAAAAATATAGAGGTTGTGGTTTAGAAAAAGAGGGTGAATACTCTTATGAGAATTTAGTTTTTAAATATCTAAGAAGGAATGGATATATACAGAAACTATTCGATTTTCAGAATGATGTTATTGATAATCGTCTTTCTTTATCTGAGCAAAAATAAACTATAATTATAACGTAGGCTAAGAAAAAATGGAAATTCTTAACTTACGGTATATTTATTATAAAAAACTATTATGGCACAAACTGGATGTACATCGACAGAATACACAATACCTGTGAGTGGGACAACCACATTCACACCAATGCATGCTACATATGTGAACGATAAAAATCAATCAATTACTCAGTGCGACACTGTTAGATTGGGTGGAGTTAATGGTTTATATAATTAAAAATTAAAAAATATTAAAAATATAGAGATATGGCAGATTTAAAACCTCTAGGTAGTGAGAAATTAGAAGGTCAAGAACAGATTAGTAGAATTCTTGAGATTTCTAATTATGGTTCAAAACCCACTACTTTAAGTGAAAACAAAAACTCCAAAGCCGACTATTCAATTCAGATGGCCGATGGAAAGTACTACGGAATTGTAAAAGAAAAAACAGGATACGTGGTAAAAGTTGGTATAAGTGAATCAGAACTTGATTATAACGAACCAATGCAGAACCGTAAACATTACAAATCATTTTCTCAAGCAATGAAAAAAGTAAATCTTATTGCTGGTGAACTTAATAGAATACATGAAAATACTGAAGGTGTTAATATTATAGGTGAACAAAAGAAATTTGTTTTAAAAACACCAGAACCTAAAGTTGATGTTGATATCGATGTTGATGAACCATCAATGGAACCTGAAGCGGATTTAGATATGGATGTTGATATGGATGTTGATATGGGTATGGATTCTGAAGAAGGTGTTGATGACTTAGATATGGATTTAGATTTAGATTTAGACGACACTGAAGAAGAAGTTGAGGTTGACGTTGATGTTGAAGATGAAGAGAGTTCATTCAAGGTAATTCAAAAATTAACAGGTAAAATAGGTCAGAAACTAAGAACTTACGATAAAAATCAAGGACTATCCTCTGAAGATATTAAGTACGTTTTAAATTCAATTATATCTGCAGTTGAATTAGACAAACTTTCTGAAGAAGATAAAGAAGATATTTTAGCTAATTTTGAAGAAGATGAAACTGATTATGATATGGAAGGTGAAGTTGATATTGATGTTGAATCTGGCGACGATGAATTAGATTTAGATTTAGACTTAGATATGGATATGGATATGGAAGAACCTGAAGGTGAAATGGCTGAAGGTGATTCTATGAAATCTATGGTTGATGAAATATTTGGTGAGTCAAAAGTTGATAAGGTATTAGAAAAGTACTTTGTAGTTACCGATGGTGAAAAAAAGATTACAGAATCTAAAAAAATTAAAAAATTCTTAGCTGAGAAAGTTAACACTATATCGGTTAAAAAAGAAATAAAAAGATTATCAGAGAGTATTGAACAGGAATTAACTTCAGAGTTTATACTTAAAGAAAATACTAATATTAAATTTTTAGGTAAAACTAATAAAGGAAATTTAATTTTTGAATCTGGTAAAAAACAATTTAAAGTAACTTCTAAAGGTGAGTTACTATGAAATTAGTTTATATAAATGAATTAGGTCCCAATTATAAAGGGGATAATATATACGAATTCATCTTTTCAGATGTAGACGATGTATGGGGTGATGAATGGGACGCACAACCAGCTAATGGTAACCCTTCACCACCCCATATTCAATATATAAAGAAAGTTGGTGTTTTAAGAAACGTAAACATTGATTTACATTTAATACAAGATTCTGACTTTTTTGGTGTATATGATTCGATTGATGGGGTTATATCTTTAGCATGGGAAAATGAAGATAGTGACTCGATTATAAATGATAAATTTAAAAGATTAGTTTTCGGTTACGGAGATAGTGTTAAATCTGTAGAAGATAAACTATATGAAAGAGATATCGTATTAAGTTACGAAAAAAGTTTTATTGAAGATGAAAAGTAAATTTAAAATAATGGACTTATTAAGGGAGGGATTTAAATTAAATACCCTTAAGAAATTAGACGGTAAACAAATCAGTGTTTTACATAAGAAACTAGTTAACGAAGAAGACACGACTAGCGATAAGACAGAAAAAATAAAAACTGACCTTGCAATGGCCAACGTGTCGGCACAACAACTAACCAAAGAATTAGGTGAAGAAGAATTAAATGAGTGGGGTAGTTCTGACCAACATTTCTTCAATCAATCAATTCACAAACAATTAGGTGAACCCGAAAAAATGCCAAGTCCTTTCAGCCCTGAATTAGAAGACGCTGTCGAAGACGCAGTTGATTTCTATTGGGACGATTGGGAAGAATATCAAACAGATAGAGATGGTTTAATCGTGCATGGTAAAAGAGCTTATTTAAGAAGTTACTTTAGAGATAACTTTGAAATGTTAGTTAAAATGTTTGAACCCGCTGATGACGTTGATGATAGTGAACTATCTGAAGATAAAGATGCTGATAATTCTTTAGAAAAAGAGTCAGGATATAATCCTTACGATGGTAATAGTGTCGGTAATGATGATGGACCTGCTAATTATGGGGTTAATCCTAAAGCTGGTGGTGATGGTATGGGTATTGCGGAAGAGAAGGGTAAAAAGAAAAAGAAGAAGAGCAAAAAGGTAGATGATACTATTATACGTCCTGTTATGACTACTTTAGGTATGTTTGAAGAGGATAGTGAGTATGCCATTTGTATGGATAGTATACAAGGTAAGTATGGACCTAAAAAAACTTGGAAGAATAACGCTGAGAAGAAATTTGATGCATGTGTTAGTTCTGTTGGTAAACAAATTAAGGAACGTAAAGAAAATATTAGAAAAATTGAAGAAAGTATTGTATCTTTGATAAAAGATGTAAATAAACCTTCTATGACTAAAAAAGATTTAATGGATATTATTGAACAAGGACCTGGGACTAAAGAAGCTCCTGTGAAGACACCTACTCGTACAAAACCAAAGAGAAAAAATCCTTACCAACCGAAACATAAACCAGCACCTAAAGCTAAGGTGGAGGATAAAGACTTACCAGATTTTCTTAAATTTGACAATCTAAATATATCATTCAAAGATGAAGAAAAAAATTAAAGAACAAATCGAATATGATGGTCCTGAAAGAATGGACCAAGGAATTCAATCAAAATTAGAAAAGGGTGAGACACCTATGTCTGATAATCCAGGTTTACCTAGAAAAGACAATGATGAATTCGATAATTCATTTGAACAGTTAGTCGCGTCAAAAAGATTTCGTGATGTAGTTGAAAAAGTTAAGAGATATACAGGTGTAAATGAAGTAACTCAGAATCAGTTAATGAATTTACAGGGTATGTTGATGCAAGCCGTTAAACAAGTAAAACAGATTGAGTCAAATAATGAAGGTTATTTGGAACAATTGGCTGTTGATGTCGTTAAAAAAGAATTATCATTACCTGATGACGCATTTCAATATGATGTTGAATTAACGTCTATGCCAGGTCAGATTGATATGTCAAAAATGAGGAAGGATTCTGAAGAACCTGAAGACGAAGATGTTTTAGACCAATTTGGTGTTGAAGAAAATGAAGCTGAGGATGATTTAGAGAATTTTATGGCCGCTTTTGAAAAGTTTGACTTAGAAAAGGCTAAAAGACGTTTTATTAATACTTTAATTCAAGGAGCATCTAAAAAAGGTCATTACATGTATCATTTAGTTAAAGACGAGTTAGAAAAACTTGACCCAAAACTATTAAATTTATATGGTGTATTAATGTCCGTTAATGATTTATTATACTGGATTATGCCAGATGAAATGGTTATGAAAGCCGCTGAAAGTGGTCAAGGAATGGAAGGTAAGGAAGAAGTTGATGATACTACTGACCCACCAACTATAAAGGCTAAAGGATTATTTTTCCCTATATTGATACATGAACTTCTAAAGGGCGTTTACGAAGTCTTAGGTACTCAAGGATTGCCTGACGACCCTAAAGCTGCGGATATGGTTATGGCGTCTCAAGATACATTACCTTACGAAATATGGGATTTACGATTAGGACCGGTTATTTGGGAAAAATTTATGGCCTCGTATCCTGAGAAATTATACGATGACGATTTAAGAGAAATACAAAATTATTTATTTTCACGATTTTCTTCATTAACTACTGATGAATTTTTCGATGTTGCTAAAATGATTATGTCTGGTTCTGATGATGGTAAAAAAATTGTAGCTAAAATGGTGGATGAGATTATAGAAGAATTAAAGTCTCAAGATTATGAAGATGCTATATCACAGTATGACGATGACGATGATGACGATGATGATGACCTTTCAGGTCTTTTAGACGGGTTGGGTATTTCTTTATCATAAAAAAAACTTATTATGTATAGATGGGACTATCAAGAGAGCAAGTTTTATTGGAATATGCTAGGTGTGTAAAAGATACCACTTACGCATTAAAAACTTATCTACAAACCTACGATAATACGCAATCACAGTACGTACCTTTAGAATTATTTTCAGACCAAAAAACATTAATTAATGATTATGATACTTATGAGGAAAATATCGCCTTAAAGTATAGACAGGCGGGTGTTTCTACAGTTACCGCTGCTTGGGCATCAAAAAAAGTAGTTACCGCATCTAAAAGAAAACCTGAAAAGGTACTAATAATTGCAAACAAATTAGATACATCACAAGAATTCGCTAATAAGGTTAGAAGTTTTATTGACCAATGGCCAACATGGTTTGGGATATCTTATTCTAACGAAAAAAATTCTCAAAGACATTTTAAATTATCAAATGGTTGTGAAGTTAAAGCCGTTGCAACCTCAAAAGATGCACTTCGTGGGTATACACCAACAATACTTATTTTTGACGAGGCGGCGTTTATTGACGCTGATGATGACTTTTGGTCTGCGTGTATGGCGTCACTTTCTACAGGTGGTAAAGTTATTGTAATTTCAACACCTAATGGTTTTGACCCAATTTATTATACTATATATGACCAAGCCTTAAGGGGTATGAACGATTTTAAGATAACTGAAATGTATTGGTATCGTGACCCTCGTTATGCTAAAGACTTACAACTCATCAAATGTAACGACATTATACATTATATGTTAAATCGTGAAGATTACGATGACAGTAAAATAATAATCAGATATGGTGATATCGACCCCCGTGAAAGGGATTACGAAGAAATTAAAGAAAAATTATCAAATGGATACAAAGTTTATTCTTCATGGTTCGAAGGTATGGCTAAAAAACTTAAATTCGATAGAAGAAAAATCTCACAGGAATTGGAGTGTAATTTCTTGGGTTCAGGGGATAACGTCATCCCAAGTAGTACGATTGAAATTATTAAACAAAACTTCATACAAGAACCAATAAATAAATTTATAGGTGGTTCATTGTGGCAATGGAAAGAACCGGTACAAGGTCATAAATATATTATGGGTATTGATGTTTCTCGTGGTGATAGTGAGGATTATACTACATTTACTATAATAGATTTTGAAACGAGAGAACAAGTTCTTGAGTACTTAGGTAAAGTACCACCAGATGTCGTCGCAGAAATAGCATTTAAATGGGCAACAATGTATTCAGCATTTATTGTCATTGATATTACAGGTGGTATGGGCGTATCTACATCAAGAAAACTACAAGAATTAGGATATAAAAATTTATATGTTGAAGGTGTTAATGCCGCTGACAAATGGAAATATAATCCTAAAACTTTAGATAAGATTCCTGGATTAAATTTCAATAATAAAAGAGTACAGATTGTAGCGTCATTTGAAGAGGCGTTAAGACATAATTTTGAAATAAGGTCAACAAGGTTATTAAATGAATTAAACACTTTTGTTTATATTAACGGTAGACCCGACCACCAAAAAGGACAACATGATGATTTAATTATGGCTATCGCTATGGCAATTTATGTTGGGGAAAATTCATTTACTCAATTAGAAAAGGTGACAGAACAAACTAAAGCCATGATGGAAAGTTGGTTAGTTAATGAAACCCCCGTCAAAAATACCTCTAACGATTTTCATCCAAGTTTATCGGCATTACCGGGGGGAATAAACCACAATAGACATAGAGGACAGGCAACTAAACAAGATTATCAAGATAATTCTTGGTTATTTGGAAAGTTTTAAATCTTTAGTTTAATTCAAATAATGTTACTATTTATCTAAAAAAGAAGTATGGCAGAAAATTATACTATATGGCAACGACTTACTAAGGTATTTGGTCCTGACTCAACGTTAGACCAACAAGCTCCCGTATTTAAGTTTGACAAGAAAGAACTTTTAAAGACTCCCGATAAAAAGGAGTATGAGAGAGAAAAACTTCAAGCCCAACAAACACTCTATCTTGGTCAACAATGGCAGAAGGTAGAGAACAACTTATATACTCAAGCGGTATATTATGAACCGACTAGACTAGCTTCATTTTATGATTATGAAAGCATGGAATATACACCCGAAATATCTGCAGCGTTAGATATATATGGGGAAGAATCAACAACAGCAAATGAAGATGGATTTATATTACAGATTTACTCAGAAAGTAAACGAATTAAGTCAGTACTTGGGGATTTATTTAACAATAGACTCGATATTAGTACTAATCTACCTATGTGGACGAGAAATACTTGTAAGTATGGGGATAACTTCGTTTATCTAAAGTTAGACCCTGAGAAAGGGGTTATGGGGGTACAACAACTACCTAATATTGAAATTACTCGTCAAGAACGAGGAATGAAAATAAAACCTGAAAAAAATAGTACAGATACCGATAATGATGCTTTAAAATTCTTATGGCAAAATAAAGATATGGTATTAAATACGTGGGAAGTGGCTCACTTTAGATTATTAGGTGATGACCGTAAATTACCTTATGGTACTTCTATGTTAGAAAAGGCGAGAAGAATATGGAAACAACTTATCTTATCTGAAGACGCGATGTTAGTTTATAGAACATCAAGAGCACCTGAAAGACGAGTATTCAAAGTTTTTGTAGGTAACATGGATGACAAAGATGTCGAACCTTACGTACAAAGAGTCGCTAACAAATTTAAAAGAGACCAAATTGTGGACTCTAATAACGGTAATGTCGATTTAAGATATAATCAAATGGCGGTTGACCAAGATTACTTCATACCCGTTAGAGATGCTAACGCACCTAACCCTATCGACACATTACCAGGGGCACAAAACTTATCAGAAATTGCTGATATTGAATATATACAAAAGAAATTATTAACGGCACTTAGAGTACCTAAAGCATTTTTAGGGTTTGAAGAGGTTGTTGGTGATGGTAAAAACTTAGCTTTACAAGATATAAGATTTGCTAGAACAATCAATAGAATTCAAAAATCTATGATTCAAGAGTTAAATAAAATTGCGATAATACATTTGTACCTATTAGGTTTTGAAGACGAATTAAATAATTTCACATTAGGTCTTACTAACCCATCAACCCAAGCGGACTTACTTAAAGTTGAACAATGGCAACAAAAAGTGGCTCTTTACCGTGATGCAGTTTCTGACCCAGGTAATGGTATACAACCTGTTTCTTCTTCTTGGGCTAAAAAACATATTCTTGGTTTCTCAGATGAGGAAATTAAATTAGATTTACAACAACAAAGAATCGAAAAGGCTGTTGGAGCAGAACTTGAAAAAACACCTGAAACAATCACTAAAACAGGAATATTTGCAAACATCGATAAATTATATGGTAATAAACCTGGAGAAGGTGGAGCACCTGAAGGTGAGGTTACAGAACCTTCTGACACTGGATTTGGTGGTGGTGGAAGTGATTTTGGAGGTGATTTAGGTGGTGATTTAGGTGGTGATTTAGGTGGTGATTTAGGTGATAGTGGTACAGATACGGGTGGTGAATCAGCAGCTGAGGTTACACCTGAAAGTACTACAGAAAAAGATTTAAATATGATATTAGAAAATGATATGATTAACGGTATATCTGAAATTGACCTATCAAAAGGAAGAACTTCTTTAGGTAAAATTGAAGATGAACTAAGAACATTACTAGATGACTAATATTTATAATAAAAACGTTATGAATAAATTCGGACAAATAAAATCAAATATAGAATCTTTAATGACTAAGTCATATGGTAAAAATTCGTTTAAAACCAATATGAAGTCATTTAAAAATCATGTAATTGAGAACGAGAAACTTGCTGAAGCATATTTTCTTTATGATGAACTTTCCAAGAAAAAAGGTTTATCCAAAGAAATTGTTGATGACTACGTAAATGAATGTATTGAAACAATAAAAAATATATTAACTACTGAGGATAAAAAAATTAAAGAAATCAATATGTGGGTTTCTGAAGGATTAAAAAATAATTCAGATAACAACTATACCGATATTGATACTGTGGTTTATAATAACTCAGTTAGAAACTTAGAAGAAGTTTTAGAGTGTAAAAATAATATAAAAAAGTTATTAGGTGAAAATAAAGAGGATATAAAAATTAACGAATCAGTTAACATTCCTTTAAGTTCTATGTTAAAAATAGCAACAAACACATTTAATAAGGAATATAGTGATATCAGTGAGGAAGATAAAAAAGAATTAAAAACTCTTTTATCACTCTCTAAGACTGAATTAGCTGAAGAGATTGTAAATTCTAAAAGTATTGTATTAGAAAAATTAACTGAAAAAATTAATGAATCGAATGATGAAGATTTACATGAAAAAGTAAATCAGACTATAAATCATATTAATGAGTCCGAAATTTCATTAACTTCACTTTATAAGTTAAAACAATTAGAACACGGTTTATAACTTTAAATTACATATATAAAATAAAAAAAGGGTTCAGATTTCTGAATCCTTTATTTTTTGGATATAAATGGCTTTTTGTTTTTGTTTACGTCTCTTAGTAGACTTCTTAGTAAACTCTTTTTCCTCTCGAAGTCTATCCAACTGTTTAGTCTTATAAACTTTATTCTTATACCTTTTTAAGGCTCTTTCGATATTTTCTTTTTTTCCTATTTCTATTATTAACATACATGACTTATTATAATAAATATATTCAACTTATCAATATTTTGACAATCGTACTTTTTATGGTTATATTTTTAACGAACAAATAAACATTAGATATTATGAATTTATATGAAAAAAGGAAAAACGTCCCAATTAACGGGATACGAAAACGCGAAATGTAGTTATGGAACAGTAGATGCAAAAAAATTAAAATCAGTTTATATTCTCATACAAAGTTGGGTGGAACCAACAATGACGGCTCATAATTGGGTTAGAACGACAGGTATGTTAGAGAGGGACATTAAACATCACTTATTAGAATCGGTGGACCCGTTATTATTTGAAAAACATAACATAGTCGATTTAGATTTAAGAAGTAGTGGTATACAATTAGGTAAAAGAAGTTTTATGAATTTAGAGGTAACATTATTTGTAAAAGAACAAATAGACTTTAAATCGTTGATACTTAGAGACAGGATAAAACAAATAGTTAATACATTATATGGGTATCCGTTAATGAAATCAAAATATTTTATACTACATAAAACTAAAAAACAGTCTGTTTAATCTATTTATAGTTAAAACAACTAAATGAAAGTCGTAATTAATGAAAGTCAATTATTAAGATTATTTGAAGCAAATACGCTTGTAGATAATCTTAATAATCTTATAGACCCTAAAAAATTTATATATGAATTTGGTTATGGGGACACTTTTATTTTACCAAGTAGTGTTATGATAGAAGGTGATATTCAAGACGAAGATATAAGTGTTCGGGTTGAAATTGGTAAAGTAATTTATAAAGGACAGGAAGTTACAGACTTCGCGAATAACTACGTTTTTTTCTCAGGAGAAGGTGACGATTCTGTTTTAACAACAGAATATAAGATATTCGTTAGTGACAAAATAAACCAATTATTAAGAGTAACTCCAATAAGAATAAGTGAATGGGACGTTTTTATCTCGATGGAATACTAAACGTAGCATATTTATAAAATAAAAGATATGAAAATATTAGGACCAAATGATACGGGTAAAGGGATTTTAATTGAGTGGGATGCCGGTTTTATAAACCCAAACGATAAACGTAACGCCGATATTATAAAAGAATCATACGGTCAATTAGACCATTCTAAACCTTTTGAGTTTTACGCAGTATTACAAAAATACGACACACCAAATAGAAACGGTAGAATATATCCCGAATCAATATTAAGGAGAGAAGGTGAAAAATACCAAGAGGCAATAAAGAAAGGATTATCGATATCAGAACTTAATCACCCTGAATCGTCACTTATCGACTTAGACCGTGTATCACACTTAATAACTGATATGTGGTGGGAAGGTAATGTTCTAATGGGTAAAATAAAATTATTGACATCACCAGGTTTTCATAAAACAGGTGTTGTATCATGTCCAGGAGACCAAGCAGCGAATCTTATGAGACAGGGAGTCACTATGGGGGTATCATCTCGTGGTGTAGGTTCTTTAGTTAAAAAAGGTGAAAGGAATGAAGTGCAGGACGATTTTGAATTAATTTGTTTTGATTTAGTATCCTCACCATCAACACCAGGAGCTTACTTATTCCTTAATCAAGATGATAGAATGAAGTACGATGAGAACATTGAAGAAGAGACAAAACAAAGAAGTGTAAATAGTGAACCTGAAAAAGGTTTAGACAAATCACTTGACTTAATGAAAAAATTAACCGATTATTTAGGGTATTAATTAAAACTAAGAAAAAAAAATAAAATGGAAGAAAAGTATTTTGTAGCAAAAATTCAGTATGATATGCCAGACGAGCATTCAGGTAAGATTAAAAAAATCAGAGAAGAAAAATTAGTTAAAGGTTTTAACGTAACAGATGTTGAGGCTAAAGTTACTAAAGCCTTTGAAGGTTTTACTCACGATTGGAGAATATCTGCATGTGTCGAAAGTAAAATTGATGAAGTAATCGAGTAATACTTCACATACATATTATAAAATTAAAATCGGGTAAACCCCGATTTTTTTTTGCCTATTGTTTTATAAAGTGATTTTTTTTTAATTCGTGTATATTTATTATAAAAACTATAAATAAACATTTTGCAAAAAAATAACTAAAATGGCACAAAAAAAACAAAACTTAGTTGAAGAAGCGCTACTACAAATGGAAAATTTGAAGGAAGCCGTTACGGAGAATGCAAAAGGAATACTTGCTTCTACTATGAAGGAAGAAATCAGTGAATTAGTAAAAGAATCTCTAAGTGAAGATGAGATTGAAGACGAAGTGTCTGTTGAAGCAATGGAAGGTCAAGGAATTGAAAAAGGTGTAAAACACGAAACAAAAGAACAAGACGAACTTGACATTGAAGACGACATGGAACTAGATGTTGACATGGACATTGAAGACGAATCCGATGAGGATGAGGATGATATGGAAATTGATACTGATGAAATGCTTATGATGGATTTACCAGGTGATGAGTTAGAAGTGGATGATGAAGAAGAAATTCTTTTACCACTCGACCTTACAGGTGCATCTGACGAAGAAATCCTTAAGGTCTTTAAAGCTATGGGTGAAGAAGACGGAATCGTTGTTACACAAGACGGTGACGAAATCACACTTAAAGATGATGAGGCTGATGTTGAATATCAAATTCAAATGGAGGAATTCGGAGGTAAAAAAGATGACGACCCTAAATCTCATAAGGACTACGAAGAATCTAACGAAGGTGACGAAGTAGTTTATGAAATTGAACTTGGTGAAGAAGACGATGAAGAGTACGACCACTATCACGGTGCGGAAGAAGACGACGCGGCACATATCGAAGACTTAGAAGACGATATGGAAGATGACGCTGAGAAAACTGAAGCTAAGGAGAATTGGGGTTCTAAGAAACACGAATACAGACGTAAGGATGTAGACGGTGTTGAAAAGAAAGCTGGTGAAGGTAAAGGTGGACACTTTAAAGATTACGAAGAAGCAAAAGAGGATTGGGGTTCTAAGAAACACGAATACAGACGTAAGGATGTAGACGGTGTTGAAAAGAAAGCTGGTGAAGGTAAAGATGGACACTTTAAAGATTATGAAGAAGCTAAAGAAGGTATGGTGAGAAGTCACGCTGCGGGTTCTAAAGCTTCATCTGACAAGTCTAAAGGTTTACCAAAACCACATTCTATTCCTAATAGAGCGAGGTACAATGAATCACTTGAGAAAGAAGTAAAACAATTAAGAGAAAAAAATGAAGAGTACCGTAAGGCACTTAACATCTTTAAAGAAAAACTTAATGAAGTTGCTGTTTTCAATTCAAATCTAGCATATGCAACTCGACTGTTTACTGAGCATTCGACAACAAAACAAGAAAAAATAAACATTTTAAGACGTTTTGATTCTGCTGAAACAATCAAAGAATCGAAAAGTCTTTATAAGACTGTAAAAGAAGATTTAGACTCGAAAGGAAGTTCTGCAGTTGTAACTGAATCAGTTGCATCTAAAGTACAGAAATCACCATCTAAAGGTTCTGCTACAAATCTTATCGAAAGTAAAACTTACGAAAATCCTCAGTTCATGAGAATGAAGGATTTAATGGGTAAACTTCAAAAATAAAATTTAAAAAAAACAAATACTAAAATGGGAGCATTATTAGAATCAGGTCTTGTTGGTAATATTGGGTTAAAACACCTTAAAGTTATCAAAGAAGACACAATCAACAAATGGGACAAATTAGGATTCCTAGAGGGTCTTAAAGGTCACGTAAAAGAGAACATGGCACAATTATATGAAAACCAAGCGTCTCACTTAATTAACGAAGCATCTGCTTCAGATAACTCAGGTTCATTTGAAACAGTAGTCTTCCCTATCATTAGAAGAGTATTCTCTAAATTATTAGCTAATGATATTGTATCAGTACAAGCGATGAACTTACCAATCGGTAAATTATTCTACTTTGTACCTAAAATTCAGAACAGAAATGCTGATGGAACACATGTTGCACCTTTCGGAGCACCTAATGGACCATCAAGTACTGAAGAAAACTATGATGGTGGTAAAAACCTTTATGATAGATTTTACGAAGGTTCTGCACCGAATTCAGACCCAGCTGGGTTATTCGATTACTCTAAAGGAGCGTTTTCAGGTCTTACAGTAGGTACTACACCAGTAATATGGGATGGTTCAACATTAGTAGTTGCACCAACAACTGGAGGACAAGCTTACACAGGTAATCAAAGAACTGTCTTAGTTGCATTATCAGGATTCGCATCAGCAGGTCAAGGTAAATTAATCGGACCTACAGGTAACGAACAAGATACTGAGGATTTCTTAGCATCATTAGAAATAAGTAGTGGTAGTACTTTCTATAACTTTAACGTGGTAACACAGAAGTATGGTAAAGGTATCGTTCAATACGGTAACGAAGCTTCAACTAACTTCCCTCCAGGAACTTACACAGGACCAGGTGGTAAGTATGATGATATTTGTACCGCTGACGGTGTAATCTATTTATCAGTTGATACTTCAAAACCTGTTGAAGGATGTGCTAACTGTTCAATCGATGGTTATACAGGTACTACATTTGACACTGCTGTTGCAGTAAATGACTTCGTAGCATCTTACAGAGTATATGCTGACTTAGAATTCGAAGACCAAATGGGTGAAGTTTCTTTCGACCTTGATGCAGTTACTGTATCGGTTACAGAAAGAAAACTAAGAGCACAGTGGTCTCCAGAATTAGCACAAGATGTTTCTGCATTCCATAACATTGATGCTGAGGCTGAATTAACAGCTTTATTATCAGAACAAGTGGCTGCTGAAATTGACCGTGAAATCTTAAGAGACTTAAGAAAAGGTGCGGCTTGGACATTACGTTGGGATTACAACGGATGGAAGAGAGTGTCTAATGGTTCAGTTAACTATAACCAAAAAGACTGGAATCAGACATTGATTACTGCGATTAACCAAATCTCAGCTCAAATTCACAAATCTACATTAAGAGGTGGAGCTAACTGGATTGTTGTTTCTTCGGAAATTTCAGCTATCTTTGATGACTTGGAATACTTCCACGTATCAAATGCGGCTCCAGACCAAGACCAATACAACATGGGTATTGAAAGAGTAGGTACATTATCAGGTAGATACCAAGTGTACAGAGACCCTTACTTCCCACCAAACACTGTTTTATTGGGACATAAAGGTTCTTCATTATTGGATACAGGGTACGTTTACGCACCGTATGTACCATTACAGTTGACACCTACAATGTATAACCCGTTCAACTTTACTCCGATAAAGGGTATTATGACGAGATACGCTAAGAAAATGGTTAATAACCGTTTCTATGGTAGAATCGTAGTTGATGGTGTTAGAACATTTGACTTGAACTCTTTAAGATAATATATCTTAATAGGAATATTAAAGGGGACCTTATTGGTCCCCTTTTTTATTTGTATAGTTTCTAATACAATGAGGGGAGTCTTCCCCAAAATACATACATCTTAAAATTTCATTTTCAATTCTTAATGGTTGAAACTTATCGCCATCATTTGGTTTATGACCATTATTACGTGCCTTCATCATAATCATTTCATTTTTCACAATTTTAGTACTTATTTCACTTCTAGTCATAATGTATTTTTTTTTGCATAAAAAAAGGGACAATGTCCCTTTTTAATTTAATTAATTTGCTTTGTGTACTTCAGGGTCAGGAACTGATTTTTCTTTATCCTCAGGAGGTGTAGTTAACACTCTGATAGCTCTTGAAATCACTTCAGACTCTTCAATACTAAATGCACCTCGTTTGTGTGCTGATTTAGCTGCGTGTACTACACAGTACAATGATTGGTCACCATTTAAGTTCTGTACAAACTTATCTAAATCTTGAAGATTAGTATAGTTTATAGTGTCAAATAATGTTCCAATAGGTTTTGGTTGTTCATCAACAGATTGTTCGGTACCTTGACCTTCTAAAACTTCACTTACCTTTTCCTCTACAGGTTTAGTTTCAGTTTTTTTAGTTCTAGTCTTTCTAGCTGTTGGTTTCGTTGTCTCGTCAGACGTTGTCTTTTTAGCTTTAGCCATTTTGTTTTTTTTATTTAATGAATAAGTTTATTTCTTGTTATATTTATTAATAGATAAATGAAGTATAGTAATAATCAAGTATGAGTGAATATATTTTAACAGAAGATTTAGCCGTTTGGTTTGGAAAGAAGAAAAAAAAGAAAGGTTCCAAACAACCAAAGGGTCCTTGGGTTAATATTTGTAAAAAGAAAAAAGGTGGTGGTCACCCACCATGTGGTCGTGAAGATGCCGACAAAGGTGCGTACCCTGTATGTAGAGGTGCGGGTGTTGCAGGTAAAATGTCTCAGAAAGATAAAGACTCGGCTTGTCGTAGAAAACGAGAAAAAGAAAAGAAAGATACTCAAACAGGAAAAGGTCAAAAACCAACAAGAATTAAAGTGAAGAATTACAAAAAGAAAAATGAATCAATAGATAAGTTAGTTAACTTAGTATTAGAGGAATTAGGGGGTGACGTTAATGTTTCGACTAAAGTAGTTAAAAGTATTTGCGACTCTAAAAAGTTCTGTAACGCTCAAGGACCAATAACTTTCGGACAATTAAAGAGTATTGTTGATAGTGCCAAAAACAAAAGATTAGCTAAACATATCGGTGAAGGTGGATTTAAAGCGTTTATACGTTTAATGCCTTGGTTTATACCACAGATAGCAGTTGCTGGAATGTTTACCTCAGCAATGAGAGCCGCGAATAAGTTATTTGGACCAACATTAAAAGAAACTCCATCATATAAATCTTGGTGGGCAAAAGCAATCATGAAAATGTTTAGTTTTGCTGAGGGAGATATAAACCCATCTGACCCTTTTAGTAAAATATTCTTTATAAGTGACGGTCTAATGAATTTAATGAATAGTGAAAATAAATTAAAATTTGCTTATCACATATCTGAAATCGCATCTACACAACCTGATGATGAGGCGGTACCCGAATTCTTTGTTGAAAATGAATTAAGAAGTTGGATTAATCAACGATTTTTATTGGACCCACCATTACAACCAAAAAAATTAGATTCATTTGACGATGTAAAAATACCATTACCTATAACTAAAAAGGAGGATGAGGAGGAGGATTTAGTGGATGATACTAAATTAATCGAATCAGTTTTAAAGTCATATACTAAAGAAAAAACCGTAATATCTGAAGAATTACAATATCATATCGATAATAGTCTTTCATTAACTGAAAATGTTTTTAGATATGGTAGTCCCAAATACTTTGACGTAATTAACGAAGCACGTAAATTATATAGTGAAGGTTACAATCAATGGTCAGAAGAGGAAGTAGAGTTATTAGAATCCGATAGAGGTAGATTTTTTAATTATAAGGGTGAAAGATTACCGTTTGATTTCCCAATGGTTAATGAACAAGCATTTAGTTGGGACGGAACATATGCTAATGAAATTGATGAACAAGGTGCAGACACGTCTTGGTCAAAAGATGAGGATAAAATAACTCTTCAAGATATTTTAGAACTTACAAAAGACATTAAAATTATAAACTTCCCTACTAAAAAATTAGCTAATATTGTTCTAAACTGGAATGATAATCCTGAGGAAATAGAAAGAATTAGTCAAGTAGAAATCTCATCTCAATACCCTATTTTAATTATGGTAGATGAAAACGGTAAAATTCAATGGATATTAGACGGAAATCATAGAGCACAAAAAGCATTAAGGTCTAATTCAGAAACAATACCAGCAAAACTTATTAAACCATCGAATCTTAATCCTAAATCTAAAAAAATATTTGGTTTATCTGAAGCCGAATATAAGGGTAAAGATGTTAGTTTAAACAAACCTAAGTCAGGTGGACCTAAGAAGTGGTATGTGTACGTTAAAAACCCTAAGACGGGTAAGGTAATCAAAGTATCGTATGGTTCCCCTGTTATGACAGCTAAATGGAATGACCCAGGTGCTCGTAAATCATTTGCAGCTAGACATCAGTGTGTTAAGAAAAAAGACAAAACTAAAGCGGGTTATTGGGCGTGTAGAGCACATAAAGATTTTGGTAAAAATGTCTCAGGTAGATTTTGGTAATGATATATTCAGACACACAACTATCGCATAATAAAAAACGTAGAGTTTTTAATGAATCCGTTAACTCTGAAGAGTTAAAATGGCACAAAGATGAGTACGACCGTATTATATTTGTAGAATCAAGTGACGGTTGGAAGATTCAAATGGACGAGGAGTTACCTCAGGACCTTAAGGTTGGACAAAAATATATTATTAATAAAGAGACATACCACAGAGTAATTAAAGGTTCTGGTGACCTTAAAATCGTTATTATAGAAAACAATAATTATATTAGAGTCCCTTCACCTGTAATTAGCCAAATGAAAAAGGGATTATCATACTCTAAAGGAATTAATAGAGTTACTCAAAAGATAGTTGAGAATAACGTAATTTCTAAAAATCAACTATTAGAATTAAAACAATTTTTTGACAGTAAAAAAGAAACAATTACTTTAAATGAATCGTTTAAAGGAAAACCACAAAAAGATACGGAGTATGTTAATTGGTTATTAAATGGTGGAGATGTAGGGTATAAATGGGTTATATCAAAAACTACTTAGTCCCATTCACTGGCAACGTTTCTAATATTATCTTTTTTAATTCTAATGGTATATCTCTTATCCCCATAAGCCTTAGGTACCATTAGGTAGAAATAATCTAAAGCCCTTTCTAAACAAGAAGACTCGGTTTCTATAATGAGTTTTTCTTCCCCATTAACAATTTTAACAAAATGATAAGTTGTATTTCGATACATTATTTTTTTTATATATTACAAATATACAAATTATTTTTTAATCTAACAATATTTACCTGAACATCTTTTTTTACCATCTAATCCTGGCATTTTACCTTTACACACTTGGACCGCATAACCGTTAGCATATGCCGATGGATATACATCATATTTCGCCTTCGCGGCGTTTTTACCTCTAGAACATAAAGTAGTGTCCTTCTTTTTCTTTTTCTTCTTTTCGTTAATTACTCGTGTAATTATTTCGATAAGTTGGTTCTCAGTTATCGATATTTTTCTCATTTTCTATTAACTATTTGAAACTTTAATTCTCTTTTATAGGTATTAATCTCTCTATCCGTCAATACTTTTATATCGATAAAATATTCGTTAGGTATTTTATCTTCAGTATTAAAAATAAAATAGTGACTGTCTGGCGTTCTGTTTAACTGTGTCCAATCTTGAACTTGGACTTCAGTTTTACCTTCTCTAACATATACCCTATAATAGGCGTTAACTTTATTTAGCACTTCATTCGTAGTGTAAGCCTTTTTAATTATAACATTAACTTTACGTACATCTGGTCCTAATATTTTTTCATCTTGTTTAATACCGAAGAAATCAAAACCATATAATGAAGGGTCATTCGTTGTTGAACCAATTTGATATAACTCCGATAAGTCATTAACTACAAATTCATTAGTTTGATTAGAGATATTAACTCCATTAATCTTTAAATTTTTCCAAGTATCATACATCATACATGGTATACTTGATGATGTTAATGGTGGTACTATAACTTCATATACCCCATTAGTTATTTGACAGGTCGGTAAATCTAAAAATATTATTGAACCATTCATATCCATAATATCTACAGACGGTAATTCGTCAAAATTTTGAGGGTTACCAAATTGGTAACTATAGAGATATAACCTATTTTCTTTATTTTCATAAAAAATATTTCTATCGTCTTGTATTAAGTCATCATACGTGGTTTCTAAATATGGCTCATAAAAAGTTTGAGTGTGTCTTGTAAAAAATCCGACCGAATAGTTTTCAGTTAATCCTGTAATATTTTCAACTTGAGGATAATATGCCACTCCCCATCCAGCGACTCCGGTAGTTGCTCCTGTTAATATATCGTTTATCTCTTGAGTCATATCAAATTTAATATCCTCATTACCAAATTCAAAATGTTGAGTATCGATAATGGTTAAACCTGAGAAATTTAAACCCGAACTTGAATTAGTATTTAAATTATCATACACTCCGGGTACTGACCAATTTGAAATGGTTTGAGATTCGTACCAATTAGTTGGTCTACTTGAGTAGGCTTTGTCTGTAGGTAATTCAGTAAAATCGTAGTAATCGTATCCTACACCTTCATCCCACAACTGAATAGTACCTGTGGTTCCTGAAACTTTAGGTATTCTAAATAATACTAAATCAAAAGAAGTTGCTCTTCTTCTTCCATTAGACCAAGTGTCATTTAATAGTTCTAAATCAAATGATGATGTATTGGTCATAGTAAGAATGTGTTTCATATTCTTTGAACAACCTGTAGAAATAACCCCATTATAAATTTGCTCAGTTATTCCTGATAATTCAATATCGAATAAAAAACGACTAAACCCTTTTGGAGTGATTACATTATCTACCCCACCAAAGAATAGTTCACATATAGGGTTTCTACCTGTATTTGCGTATGAATTTGAAACAATAGTTGTGTTTCTATTAAAATATGATTTATAAGTAGACATAAACTCTTTTTAATATAAATACTTAGTTTATACGAATATACTTATTTAGTATCTTTTGATTTGCATTTCTTAGTTCTTCTAATAGTTTGTCGGCAGTCACACCATTAACTGAAGTAGAGTCTGGTACCATACCATGATACGGATGAACATGTCCGATAACGAACTGTACCACAAGGTTTAAAAGTTCAACTAATTCCTCACCCCTAACGGTTGACGATGTTTTTGGTTCAATCTCATCTGAAAGTGTGTATTCTTCAATACCGTATAAAGTGTCAGATAAGTTTACTTTACCAGTACTTGTTTTGATTGATTTGTGTGAAAGTAAATAAACATAATCACCACCCATTATAGATGCGGTATTATTTAATAATATTTCTTTTTCAGGAATTATTTCATTTTTTTCAGGAGTAAAAGGTACATCACCTCTTTTTGACTGGTCATAGATTAATCCATAACCAGCAGTTAAGTCCGAAGGAATAGCCTTAATTCCCGCCATTAAATTAGCGATATTAAGTTTGGAGATAGTTTGTGATGTTTCACTAGATAATTTATTATACATACTTGGTTGAGGTCTGAAATAAATTGGGTAAGTTGAATCCGCACCACCTCTTAATCTAAAAGGACCTAAAGGTTTAACTGATGTAGTTATAGGTGATAAATCAGGTACCAATTTTTCTGCAACACCGTTAATTATTTTATTAATTAAACGTGTCAGAACCTCAGATGTTAATCCTATAAAATCAAACTTTTGGTATAGATTCTTGATATCTTCGACATCTGAAGTTAAACCAAAATTTTCAGTACCGATTCTTCCATCTCCTTGGTTAGGAGTTAAAGTATAAATATAGATTCCGCCTGTAAATGCATTTGAACTATTATCAGGATTTATAACATTGTATTCTACTAAAACTTTAATTTCTTTATGTCTATACTTAAACTTATAAAGTTTTTCAGCCTCACCGTATACCGTCTTTTTATTAAATTTACTAAGTTGTAAGAATGACCTATTATTATTACCCACAGGGTAAATATTTGGGCTAGGTTGACCATTATATTTACCTGCTCTTAATAATACGGTATTTTCTTTAACAACAATATCGGCACTTCCTCTACCATCAATAGATATGTCGTCTGGCTCAGAATAAACTCCTTTATTAGATGATTCAAATACAATTCCTGTGTTTGGGTTACGTAGTTGTTTCTGTTGTTTATTTCTACTACCTAAATTACTATTACTAACCGCCGAATTATAAGGTTCTTGTTTTACGTTTGTTAAAGAGGAAAAAACACCTGAAATATAAAACTTATCTTTATTAGATTTATCGTCAGAGTTAGAATAAATTAAATGAACAAATTCACCATTTTTAGGTGCGGTATTTATGAAGACAGGTAGTAATGGTCTAATAACAAATGGGTCTCTAGATGTCCATTTTTCTACAACACCTACAGTATCTGCAACACTTTTTTCCCTATCTGCGGTGTTTTCAGTTTTTAGTACGGCACGAATACGACCCAACCCCATCGGGTCAATATTATCAATACATTCACCTACATATATTATTCTATTATTATATGGTATATCAGCCATTACTTAGTTCTTTTTTTATACTCGTTTAAAATTTTATTATATATTATTTCAGTACTATCTAAATGACGAGTTAATTTAATAATATTCGTTTTAGTTTCCTCAAAATCATTTTGTACAAAATCCATCGCTTCGATTAAATCTTTATTGGAACTGTTTTTATACTCTAATAGTATTTTTGTTATTTTATTTTCATCCATATTAATATGATTTTCCTGATGCCTTTGCCGGAGCGGTAAGACCCGCAACTACGGGTGGTACCGCTAACGGTGGTACCCAAACTTCGACCTTACCATTTGCTAATTGCTCTTGGTAAGTACCTTTTATCTGTTGAAATATCGCAGGCATAGCAATATTTGCCGACCCACTTGGAAGGTCACCTGTTGGTATTCCAATTGATTGGAGTCTTTCCGTTACTTCCGTCATTGCTCTTGTGGGTGAAAAACCACCTAATAATGAACTAGCCGCCAAAGCAAAAGAAGGTAAAGATATACCCGTTGCCGCTGCCCCTAAATTCAATAATTTTAATATTTCATCAACTAAACTTTTACATTCTCTATAATCAATAAAACCCTGAACTAATTGGATTATTAAAAATATAACTCCGGCAATCATGGCCGCCTGTTTATTTTTGGCCTCTTTAACTATCTCAACAAGTAATGTTTCCACCAATAATCTTAAGTTCTTTTTTAATAAAATGAATAATTCTTCAACAAATATTGCTGCGATTTTACTTAACATTTCTGTCATAAATTTACCAAACGTTTTAATAAATGACTCTAAGTTACTTAATGCCAATATATTAGCAAAATTTGGATTAACTGACTTCATTACAATTTGTAACCCTAATAACATTTTTGGTCTTAAGATAGAGAACATCACAGCCTTTGGGATAATCTTTAAAAAATCATTATTAATCGCGACATTTAAATTTAAATCAATATTCGATGGTATATTGAGTTTCCAATCTTGGTCTTTAGCCATATTGTTGACTAAACCCATTAAGTTATCTGCGTTTTGACCGGCATTACCAACATCGTCATTAATGAGTTGAGCCATTGAATCTAATAGTGACTCAGTATTGACGGGTAATTTGACATTATTACAGTCAGTGAACTCGGTAACTCCCTGAATCATATTATTAACTTCAATCTCAATATTTTTTAAATCAAGTGGGGACATTTCAAAAAATGATGGGTCTATATTATCTAATTGACCTAACTTAGCGGTACCCTGAACATCAATTTCTCTATTACTATCAAAACAAAGACCTAATATTCTTTGTAATATTTTTTCAAACTTAGTCTGTTCTTCTTTTTGATTAACAGAAATACCACCCGAAATATCAATAATGTTAGTTAACATATTCATGATTTCTACCGATATCATATTAAAATTAACTATATCTATGGAACCGTAATAATCTCTTAAGAAATCACCTAAATTATCACCATTTAATCTATTGGCTAATGTTACCTCGTAAAAATCACCAAAAATAGGTGTTCCTGTACTAGGGTCGGGGTATTGTGTTACATACTTTATATCAAAAATACCAGCTCCTGACGCACCAATATAACTACTACCGTATTCGGCGGTAAATGGTACTCCTTCATTCTGAAGTCTATTATAAAGTTCCTTATCCATTGAAAATGGTTGAGAACCGACATTTATTGCGTCTTTTTCATATCTAAATATCCATGGTTTGGATGAGGGGTCATTTTTTAATAATTCCCTTAAATCAATATCGTTAACTGGTATGTAAAGTGGTTGAGTATTAAACTCCTGTTCTTCTGAACAACCCGCAACTTTCAATACCTCCTCAGCAACAATCTCACCCATTCTGGATTTAGTGTTTTCGCTGGCCATTAAAACTTGCTTTATTAGGAAATCGATAGTGGAAGAACCTGTGTTTTTACCACTAGGCATAGTTTTTTTGAATAACTTAGTTAATTCATCAAATACGTTTTCAATTTCTTGTTGTGCTCTTTGTTTGATATCCCCCATAGCGTTTAATTGCTTTAGGGCCTCACTTTTTGCGTTTTGAAAGTTACTATCTAAACCGTCAGATATTTTTTGTAGTTTTTCTTGATTAACCGCAGTATCAATAGTGGATTTGTAGGCATCTACTTTAGAACTAGCCTGTTTAAACTTATCTTTTATCGACATAATGGTTATTTTTAATCAAGTTTATAACCGTCCTTCTTGTCACCACTGTTTAAATCTTGTTGTATTAAGGTTTGTAATGTGTCATCATCAATTTCAGATAAACTAAATTCCTCACTTGAGGTATTATTAGTTTTTTCCCATATTGTTGACTGTAACTTAGAAAGTGATAGTTTTTTTTCTATAGTATCATTTACGATTTTTTGTTGTTCTTTGATAACAGGCCCAATAACGGTCATATCCTCAGGGTCCTTTAACATCGCCAACATTTTATTTTGTATTCTTATGGCCGTCGCTCTTTGTTCTACAAGTTCATTGTAAATTTCTTGCATAAGTGAAAGAACTGAGTCTTTACTTAATACTATTTCTTTTTTTTTAGGTCTCGCCATAATGTTATAAATATTTACAGAATAATTTTTTTATAGATTATGTAATTTATTTGTCAACTCATAATATAATTTCTTATACTTTCTCATTGATGTTCTTATTTCCTTAGTGGACATATTTGTCATATCACGTAGAGATAGTAGTATTATATTTTTATTAAATTTATTATTGTCGGTCCCTATAAAAATATTGTTATAGTTCTCAAATAACTCCATCAAAGCATATCCTAACTTTAATTCGTTATTATTTAAATCGGTATTTTCTATATAATCATTAAGTTCCTTTATAAAACTTTTAATTACATCTGTCGCTTCTATCTTTTCATTTTCAAGGTAGTAAATCATATCAGGTCTACTTTCTAATTTAGTAGTTATATCTTCATATGATATTTTTCTATTTTGTTCTTTTTGGTCTTTAATAATCATACCCATCAGGTAGTTCTTACATATCGTACCAAAATAAGAGTATGCTTTTTTACCTTTTTCAGGTTTAAATTTTTCAACCTTTGTAATTAAAAAAGAGTGGGTGTCATGATTAATTTCACGAAATTCCATCCCCTTTCTATAAAGTTTATATCTTCTAATGATTGATTCAATCATTTTATCTAAAGGTGCTCTTAGATATTCATCATAGATTTTATTTTTTTCAGTAAAAGTAGAGGCAGTTAAAAATAATCTAACTGCCCTCTCTTCTCTTTCCGCAAAATAATTATTTGTTGTTGGTTTTCTACCTCTTTTTTTCTTTTCAGTTACTTCAGGAGTTTCAGTTTGACCTGAAACTACTACATTATTTGAATCGTTATTAGTTGTAGTTGCACTTTTTGGTTCTATTAACATTAAACATCTATTGCTTGATAGTTTATGTCCCTATCTTCAATAAAAAAATGTTCTTTTTTTGCTGAGTCAATCCAAAACGCAACTTCGTCTTCAGATATTTTTTTCTCACCAAACTTGTAATTCCAAAAAATTGAACCTTCTCTCATGTTCATGTGTTTGTAACCAATTCTAGGTATTGTCATTATTTCTACTGAATTATAACTTAACCTTAGTAGGAACTCATATACAAAAGTTAATTTCATGGATTTTTTAAATCCACCAAAGTCTTTAAAAACTGATTTTTTAAGTACGACTCCGCTTGTTTGAAAATTTTGATAGTTTAATAAAACTTCATTAGTTAAGTAACCAATCTCACTATTCATATTAGCGGCAAAGGTTGCCTCATTTGTGAATCCAGCGAAAACACCTTTTTCATCTACATCTAATACTAATGGTAAAAATCCTGACACTTTCGGGTATGCTTCCATATATCGTTTAACATTTTTAAACCATATTGACGCATATTCATCATCAAACTCTAATAAAGAAATCCATTCATTTTTAGCGTTTTCAACTCCTAAGTTTACTTGAGATGAGAAATCAACATCACCTGTATTTTCAACTAAGTTTACTGTTAGACCACTATAGTCAAAGTTTTGAACTACTTCTTTTAGTGACTCTTCATCACTATGTACAATAACTAACTCATCGATTGGTGTCGATTGTTTTATTATTGAAAGTATACAACTATTAAAGAACTCAACAAAGTTTTTCACTTTTGAAGAATTAATAGGTAGTATAACTGATACGTTTAATTTATTTTCCATAATTATTAATTTTCTTCTTCTACTTTTAGTTTATCTAATTGTGTTTCGAATATAGTTTTTCTAGTCTCTAAATAACCTGAAAATGTTCCAACTACATTTGATTCGAATTCTTCTCTATTTTTAAATTTATCGGAGGTTTCAATACCCGCCTTATATAAATCATCATTAATATTATCCTCTAACCAATTTTGAGTGAACTCAGCTATTATATCAGTCATTTGATTTAATTCGTATGTCCAAACACCATTGTTTTCTGTCATCCAATCAGGTTTTAGATTTGGAACTTTACCGATTACTGGTGTTCGACTCGCCATTGATTCTATCGGGAATGTCCCCACTGATGATGTATCATCTACCCATACAGAAACAAAAGAATCTTTTAAGTATTCTGCGAACTGTTCTTGATTAAGACCTCTCATGTCTCTAAATGTAACCCATCTAAATTGTGGGTACTTTAAATAAAAAGTTTTTATTATTTTCATAGTGTCCCTTTGGTCACGAGTATGAATTGAAATAATTGGTTTTGATGGTACTTCTTTCTCTGAAAACTTTTCAGAAATAAAAGGAGGTATAATATCAAATGTAATATTCTTCATAACACCTTTAACGAGTTCTGTTTGTTTTTCACTAGTAGTTATAGCCTTTAAGAAACCGTATTGAGACCAAGTTGTACCAGGTTGTAAAGTCTCTAACATATGGTCATAAGCCTGACATGAGATAATTTTACCGCAAGGTAGTTTAGCAAGTTGCTCTAATACGTGACCGTATATCTCAGGTACAACAATAAAATCTTCAGGAGAAATCTTTAAATCTTCACCTTCAATACTTTCATGAGGTAATTCCATATACTCTTCACCTAACCATTCAGAAACTCCCGTATATTCTTTCGTTTCATGAATGATTATTGGATTAAATCCATTATTTTTTAGGGTTAAGGCGATTTCATAAGTTTGTCTTACGGAAGCCTTAGCGTTCCCTTTAGTGTCTTGTGTTAAAAAATAAATCCTTACTGATTTATCCGTTAATCGTTGAACCGATAGTTCAACTTTTTTTAATAATTCTGTATCCATAATTTATATATATTTTATTATTCCGTGTCTTAATAATGTATTAAAAGCAATTTTAAAGGGAATACTTAAAGACTTTGAAGTTCCCGCACGTATACCTAAGTTATCGTCTATTTCCTCTCTTTCAGTTAAAACGACCTCTAACATCATTTTTATTGTTTCAAATTTCACTACACTTATGTGTTGAGCAAATTTATCTTCAGAGATTTTTTCAGTTTCTTTTTCAGTGGTTAATTCTTTACCGTCTTCATTTTTAGGTATATTAACCTCTTTTTCTAAAGCAATAAAGTCAACATAATAGTTTTCTTCTAAAAATTGTAACATTATTTTAATTTTAATTGTTTATATAGTTCTTTAAATTCTCCAATATCGTTGATGGTGTATTCTGAATTAATATCTTCATTATACGATGTTGTACATTTAATAACTGTTTTATTTTTCGGTTGGTTTATAATATGATTTGGGTTGGAAGTAATTAGTATATCAACTTCATCCCACATACTATCTATTGTAATGTTAGAATAAAATTTTATTTTCTCAACCAAACAACCATACTTGGATAAAAAAAATAGTGTAGCTGGTTTTGACTTACCGATTTCATCAGATACTATTAGTACTTCATGGTCGTCTCTTAAAGTTTCGTATATTTCATTTAAAATATTAAAAGTTGGTCCATCTATAGATGGTGAGTGACCAAAAATTTGCATAGCAAAATCGATATAAAAGAATTCAAATAAATCTTCTTTATCTTTAAATTTAAAATGATTGATTAAATCGTCTAAATTTTTTACAGGTAAATCTAATTCGTATTTAAAGTCATCGACAGATAATACTTTATCAAATTCTTCAGTCTCTTCATTATAAACAGAATTATTTTCGTCCTCAAATTCATCAATATAATGTTTTTGATATAATTGTTCTGCCTTTGTGAAAGTGTCTCTAATTACACCATTTAAATCAAATGCTACTCTCATGTGTCGTATCTATCTAATAATTTACTAATCAAAGGATTTCTGATGATATCGTCTGTTTTAAAATCATATGTGCCAACTTTGTCTAAATTTTTAAATCTAATTGTCGCATCGTATAACCCCGATTGTGTTTTATCTTTATATCTATCCGTTTGGTCAATATCGCCTGATATGAAAAATTTACTATTAAAACCTATTCTAGTTAATAGTAATTTCATCTGAGAAGGTGTTGAATTCTGAGCCTCTTCAAAGATTAATATTGAGTTATCAATGTTCATACCTCTCATATAAGCTAAAGCGAAAACCTCTATAATATCATTTTCTTTTAATTTTTCTCTAGCCTCTTTACCTATAATTTTATTTAATAAGTAATACGATGGAAAAATATATGGGTCTAGTTTTTCTTCTAAATTACCAGGTAATGCTCCTAATTTTTCCTCAGCTTCAACTGCCGGTCTAACAATGATTATTTTTTCATAAGAGTTATTTTGGTCCATTAAAAGTTCTACCGCAGCTTTCATTGCGATATATGATTTACCCACCCCCGCAGGTCCTGTACATATTGTTATTTCACTCTCCTTTAATATTTCGTGATATTCTTTTTGACTTTCTGATAAAAATTTTTGTTTAGGATTTTTATTAATTATTTTATTTATTAAATCTTTTCTTGGTAATTTTCGTGTACCCGATTCTCCTTTTCTTGCCATTTACGTAATGTTAATTTTTTTATTTTAATCTAACTTTTTTAACCAGTACTCAATCATTTCATCTAACATAGTTTCAAAACTATATTTTGGTTTCCACCCTGTGGAATTTTTTAATTTAGTACTATCCCCCTTTAAGTCTTTTAATTCTTCTGGCCTTAAATACTTACTATCTTGTTTTATATAAAGTATAGGGTCTAAATCTAATTTTCTAAAGACATAATCAACTAAGTCTTGAACTGTATGAGAAATACCTGTAGAACATACATAATCATCAGGTGAATCCTGTTGTAATATTAACCACATGGCCTCTACATAATCTTTGGCGTGACCCCAATCTCTTGTTGCTTCCATATTACCTAAACATAATTCATTACGTAACCCCATTTTTATCTCAACTGCAGTTTTAACAACTTTATTAGTTACAAAATTAGTACCTCTTCTAGGTGATTCATGATTGAACAGTATTCCATTTGAAACAAACATACCATACGAATTGCGATAGTTTCTACTAATATTATATGCAAAAACTTTAGAACACCCATATGGTGAAACTGGATTCATTGGTGTCGTTTCTCTTTGAAACCCATCGTCATCAATTGTGTTACCAAACATTTCTGATGATGAAGCTTGATAAATTTTAATATTTGGGTTAACTAATTTAACTGACTCCAATAAATTTAAAACTCCAATGCCGGTCACATTGGCGGTATA
>Ga0209374_1000182_pt1 | contig 73685 bp, 65 predicted proteins | sample SaaInlLV_DNA_10m_FD_184683 | JGI IMG/M metagenome (GOLD analysis project Ga0209374, IMG submission 184683) | Marine microbial communities from expanding oxygen minimum zones in the Saanich Inlet - SI075_LV_DNA_10m (SPAdes) (version 2) | ecosystem: Environmental > Aquatic > Marine > Unclassified ... | reverse complement strand
TACTTTAAGTTTTTCATCGCGCACGGCATCAGGGTCAAACTTTGAGGGTGGCTCCATGGCAATGAGACATAACAGTTGCATAAGGTGGTTTTGCACCATATCCCGCATAGCACCAGATTTGTCATAATACTCTCCGCGATCGCCGACCCCAACTGTTTCAGCCACGGTAATCTGTATATGGTCAACATATTGACTATTCCAAAGTGGTTCAAAAAGCATATTACCAAATCGAACAGCCATTAGGTTCTGTACAGTCTCCTTACCCAAATAATGGTCAATTCGGTATATTTGATCTTCGTTAAAATACGTTGCTAAATCAGTGTTGAGAGTTTTTGCGGTTTTCAAATCTCGACCAAAAGGTTTTTCAACAACGATCCTACTAAACTCGTCTGTTAATCCGTGAATATTCAAACGCTGAGCCAAATCACCAAAAAGACTTGGTGCCACAGAAAAATAGTAGGCCCTAACAACATCAGAACGAACAAGTTTTATTAATTTTTTCCAACCTGTTACACCGCGTGCATCAATTGCTACGTATTCAATACGTGCAAGGAATTCCTCTAAATCAGTATCGATGCCTTGTCCTACCACACCAAATTCGCGCACAGCTTTTGCTACAAATTCGCGATAGTTCTCACTGCTCATTTCTGTGCGGGCAGCTCCAATCACTCTTGCATCAGGAGGCATTTGTCCCGAACAATATCGTCTAAACAAACCGGGCAAAATCTTGCGACGGGCAAGGTCACCCGTTCCTCCAAAAATTACTAAATCAAAAACGCCGACAGGAATGACTCGCGATACCATATGCCTGCTCCTTGCAAAAATGTTTGCGCAAACATTACCATAGATGACTACAGGAACAACAAACAAAAAGTCGTACTATGTTTCAATACTTACGCATATGACATTTTGTTTATCACAAGCGTGTTAATATTTAACAGGTCACTTTTCTCTCGATTAAATTAAGATTAATAAATAAAAAATTTAAATATTGGATGCGCGTATGACAGATCCCATTTTTGCTAATACAGAAAAATTCCAAGATCCAGAATTGACCATACGAGGTGAAAAACGCGCCAAGGTCGCACTAAATCAACCAGAAACCCTTTGGTTTAATACAGGCACTTTGTGTAATATAACATGTAATAACTGTTACATCGAAAGTTCACCAACAAATGATGCTTTAGTCTATTTGAAATCTGAAGAGATAATTCCTTACCTTGATCAACTAAAAATAAGAAAATGGGACGTTCGAGAAATAGCCTTCACCGGAGGCGAGCCATTTATGAATCCGCAAATAATCGAAATGTTAACAATTTCATTGAAAAGAGGCTATGATGTATTGGTTTTAACCAATGCCATGCAGCCAATGATGAGGCCATTTATAAAGACTGGACTGATTAATCTGATGTCCAAATATAGGGAAAAACTAACTTTTCGCATTAGCCTTGACCATCATCAAAGTAAAATCCACGATTCTGAACGGGGTAAAGGCGCTTTTGAAAAGAGTTTACTTGGCGTAAATTGGTTATCCTCCATCAAAGCTAAGCTGGCTGTTGCTGGGCGAGTCGAGATGGCCGAAAGCGAACCTCTGGCCCGAGCGGGCTTCGCCGCCCTCTTTGCAAAACATAATTGGAATATTGATGCTTACAATCCAAGCGAAACTGTTCTCTTTCCCGAAATGGATGAGACTAAAGATGTACCAGAAATAACACAGGCTTGCTGGTCAATCTTAAATAAAAAACCTGAGACTGTTATGTGTTCGTCCTCTCGGATGGTGGTCAAGCGTAAAGGTGCTCTGTCACCATCAGTTCTAGCCTGCACATTGTTACCATATGATCCTCGATTTGAATTGGGTGCGACACTTCAAGAAGCTGAAAGTGAGGTGTCGCTAAACCATCCCCACTGCGCCAAATTCTGCGTATTAGGCGGTGCAAGTTGCTCAACGTGATTATGAAATTAGCAATTTTTAACGTTTTCAGTTTAAGGCTATGAATAGTAATGGGAATTTTAATATTATTCAGTCGAATTTAAAATGTAGCTAAAACGCTGGTAAAAAGTTTATTAATCTTCCAAAAATCTTTGAAGCTGTCCTAAACAACCAATATTGAGGTTATTATGGGAAACATGAGAAAGGGTCGTTTAAGTCAGCACAAATAAGTACGTCTGATTGAGCATTTTGCAGCCAGAACCACGACGCGAACAGCGGCGAGGCTTTGTGGGGTTCACCGCAATACCGTCGCCTACTATTTTCTTCGTCTGCGCAAAATTCTTGCCTGCGAACTAGAGGTGGAGAGTGAGACTATGTTCGGCGGAAAGATTAAGTTAGAAGAGAATTGTTTTAGCAGCAAACACAAAAGTAAACGTGTTAGGGGTGCTGCGGGTAAGATTCCTGTATCTAGTTTATTAAAAGGGGTGGAAAGGTCTATACCAAGACCACTCCGTCTGCTTCAGACGCCACGCTGATCCCCATAACAGAGCGTAAGATGGATCCCGGATAGCATCGTCTATTCCGACTGCTGGCGCGGCTATAATGTACTGGATTTGTCAGACTTCCATCACTTCCGTATCAAACATTCTAAGCTCTTCGCAGACCGCCTAATCACATCAATGGCATTGAGAATTTCTGGAACTAGGCCAAGCTCCACATACGTAAATTCACGGTGTTCCCAAGTCGTATTTTAAGTTATTCGTTAGGGATGCGAGTGGAGATGTAACAACAGTGACCCGTCAGCGCAGTTATCCAAACTAAAACAATGGGTTAGAAGATATCTGAACTAGTTTGCCAGGACAGCTCCAAGTTTTAATTTTTATTAAATGTCTATTTGCCAGTCAATTAATTAGGTCACATTTGCTTCGTATCAGGCATTGCAGCCTATCTACCCTTTCTGCTATGTTTGGTTTAAGAAGTTTACCCATAATAAGAACGGGCTGATTAACGTGAACGATAAGCCAGAACCAACTGAAAATCATTCAGAAAAACCAGCGGGAAGATCTGAATATAGAGGTCCTTCCGTAACGATAGAACATGAGATGCGAACATCTTATTTAGATTACGCTATGTCGGTAATCGTATCACGCGCCATTCCTGACTTGCGAGATGGATTAAAGCCTGTTCACCGCCGTATTCTCTACGCGATGTCAGAGACCGGTAACACACACGACAAATCATATCGCAAGTCTGCGCGTCCTGTTGGTGATGTTATGGGTAAATATCACCCTCATGGCGACTCTGCTATTTACGATGCACTTGTTAGAATGGCACAAGATTTTTCAATGTCGTTGCCCCTTTTAGATGGACAAGGTAATTTCGGCTCCATGGATGGGGATAACGCAGCCGCCATGCGATACACAGAAGTACGTATGGATAAACCAGCGAGCTTCATTCTTGCTGACATTGATAAAGACACAGTAGATTTTCAAGATAACTACGATGGAAAGGACCGTGAACCGACTGTGTTACCTGCCCGGTTCCCAAATATGCTGGTTAATGGTGCAGGCGGTATTGCCGTAGGCATGGCAACCAATATTCCACCGCATAATCTGGGTGAAGTCGTAGATGCTTGCCTCGCTTTAATTGACGAGCCAGATTTATCAAGTGAACAACTGATTGAATATGTACCAGGACCTGACTTTCCAACAGGTGGCATCATGCTTGGCCGTAGTGGCGCTCGCAAAGCTTACTTAGAGGGGCGCGGAAGCGTCATAATCCGTGCCAAAACACGGATAGAAGAAATAAGAAAAGACAGATATGCAATCATTCTTGATGAAATCCCTTATCAAGTAAATAAAGCAACTATGATCGAGCGCATCGCTGAGGCAGCACGTGATAAAAAAATAGAGGGTATCTCACACGTTCAGGATGAATCTGACCGCAATGGAGTTCGTGTTGTTGTTGAACTTAAACGGGACGCGACAGCTGAAGTTGTTTTGAACCAACTTTTCCGATTTACACCAATGCAAACCTCGTTTGGATGCAACATGCTTGCACTTAATGGCGGTCGCCCTGAACAACTCACTCTTCGTCGATTTCTTACAAGTTTTATAGAGTTTCGCGAAGAGGTGGTGGCTCGCCGAACGGCCTTCGAACTTCGTAAAGCACGAGAGCGTAGTCATATTTTATGTGGTCTTGCCGTAGCAGTCACTAATATAGATGAAATTGTTGCCACTATTCGTCAATCAGCAGATGCGGCAGAAGCCAGAGGTAAACTAACAGAGCGCCGCTGGCCCGCCATTGATATACTGCAATATATTGCTTTAATCGACGATCCGACACACACAGCAAACGACGACGGGACCTATAATCTGTCTGAAACGCAAGCGCGCGCAATTCTGGAATTACGGCTTCAACGTTTAACCCAAATAGGGGTAAAGGAAGTTACCGATGAACTTGAAATTTTAGCCGGTAAAATCAAAGAGTACTTGGATATTCTTGGTAGTCGTGAGCGTATCTTAAAAATAATTGGTTATGAGCTCCGGGAAACCAAAGAACTGTTTGCTAAGCCACGCCGTACAGAGATTGTCGACTGGTCCGGCGATATGGAAGACGAAGACCTTATTGAACGCGAAGACATGGTAGTTACTGTAACCTCTGGAGGTTACATCAAACGCACACCACTAGCCGATTTCAGAAGTCAACGGCGTGGCGGAAAAGGCGTCGCGGGTATGCAAACTAAAGAAGAAGACGTGATAACAACACTTTTTGTTGCCAATACCCATACTCAATTGCTCTTTTTTACTACTGATGGAATGGTTTATAAATTAAAAACTTGGCGCTTGCCACAAGGTAGTCGCACATCAAAAGGTAAGGCGATCGTCAACATTCTTCCAATACCGACAGGTGTCAGTATAGCAGCTATAATGCCAGTTGATCGTGATGAAAAAGAATGGGATGATTTGCAGGTAGTTTTTGCTACGTCTGCTGGAACAGTTAGGCGTAACAAATTATCTGATTTCACCAAAGTCCAGCGTAACGGTAAAATTGCCATGAAATTTGAAGACGATCACGCAAATACCACTCTGATTAATGCAAGAATAGCGAGCCATAATGATGACGTTATGTTAGTAACTAATTCTGGCCGTGCAATTCGATTTCCCGCAACTGACGTACGCGTATTTAACTCTCGTGCTTCCGTTGGTGTGCGTGGAATAAGGCTCAACGGGGACGCACGTGTTGTTTCAATGTCGATAATCCGACACTTTAATGCCAGCAGTGACGAACGTTCTGCATACCTTAAAATGCGTAGAGCTATTGCAGGTTTAACAGACGACATCGATATTTTGGATGGCGAAGAAGAAAATGTGAATGCAACTATCGATCAAACCCGTTATGCAGAAATGTCAGCTGCAGAAAACTTAGTATTGACAATTACTGCGGGTGGCGCAGGTAAGCTTAGTTCTTCTCATGATTACCCTGTGCGAGGACGTGGTGGGCTTGGCGTATCGGCAATGGATAAAGTAATGAGGGGCGGCAAAATTGTTGCATCATTCGCTGTGGAAATAGACGATCAAATTATGTTGGCAACATCTAAAGGACAATCGATCAGGGTCCCCATTGAAGGGATAAGTTTCAGGTCGCGTAGTGCTGGCGGTGTTAAAGTATTTGATACAGGCAAAGGTGAAGAAGTTGTAAGCGTCGCTTGGATTGCAGATCAAGGAGAGCAAAATCCTCCAGAGGAGGACTAAATAAGCCCACTATCAAAATAAAAATTATATAATTATAACAATATTTTAATTTATTTTATTAAAGTTTAATTTTTATTTTTCATTTCACTAAATACATCAATGTTGCATATTTTTATGTTTTCTAATTATTCATTCTATTTAATAGATTTGAAATCTATTGTGAGAACTTAGTTGGAAACTAAGCATTAATTAGTGTCTTACAGGGTGATTGTTTTACCTGGGTTATACTTAGTTCGCAAAAATGAGTTACAAAAACTAGGCAACTAAATTCCTTAAATGTCATAAATTTCGCCAAACTTTGTCTTCAGATAATTAATAAGAGGTTTATGTGATGGCGTCATCCCACTTGCACGCTGGATCACATCTTGCGGTTCGTAGAGTGCTCCATACTGTTGTAAGTTTTCACACAACCAATTTATTGCGCTGGAAGTTTCACCCTGTGCTAGTTGCTCATCCAAACGAGGCACTGCGGCGCGAAGTCCTTCGTACAGACAGCCTGCGTAAACATTACCTAAAGAGTATGTTGGGAAATAACCGAAGAGACCAACAGACCAATGTACGTCCTGTAAAACACCATTTGACGGTTTGTCTACGGCATACCCAAAATCAGATTTAAAACGATCATTCCATGCAACTTCCAATTCAGAAACATCCAAATCATCTCTCATTAAAGCGCGTTCAAGGTCAAAGCGGAGTAATACGTGTAAATTGTATTGCACCTCATCTGACTCTGTACGAATATATCCATCCGTAATGCGGTTTGCAGCGGCGTAAAAACAGTCTTCACTATCCACTCCTATATCACCAAAAATATCCCTCATCTGACCGTATAACCAACCAGTAAAAGCTCTACTTCGACCCAATTGATTTTCATAAATTCTACTTTGGCTTTCGTGAACACCCATTGAGACGCCGCGACCCAAAGGTGTAAACAAATAAGCGTCATCTATATTTTGCTCATAGCTTGCATGACCAACTTCGTGAATCGTTGAATACAAACAATTGAAAGGATCTTGTGGATCAGTTCGTGTTGTTATTCTCACGTCATGACCGGACCCACTTGAAAACGGGTGTACCGCTTTATCGATGCGACCACGCGAAGTATCGTAACCGAAAACCAATGCTAGTTTGGCACTCAACAACATTTGGAGATTTTCTTCAAAGTGTCCTTTCAAACTGAAAGGTATTGACTGACCTTCTATTGCGGCACGTAAATCTACAAGCTCCGGACGCATAGCCTTAAACATTTCTTCTAAATCAGAGCCATTTGTACCAGGTTCGTAATCATTAAGCATAGCGTCATAAACATCGCCACCCCCGGCTAAAGCCATGCCTTCTTCACGCTTAAGTGAAACAACCTCTCCCAAAATTGGGGCGAAAGTTGCAAAGTCGTCTTCAGCCCTTGCCTCAGCCCATTTTCCTTGTGCAGTTGAAGTCACACGGGCCATAGCTTTCGCGAGTTTTAACGGAATTTTACAAGATCGTTCAAAACTACGAGAGATTTCACGTACCTGAGCACGTTCAACAGTTTTGAGATCACGAGTATTAATCGCTGCCAACCACTCACCCAAACGATCGTCAGTGCGGCGCGCATGCAAGACAGATTCAATCGCAGCCATCTCTTCACTGCGTTGTTTTGAGGACCCCCGCGGCATCACAGTCTCTTGATCCCAACTTAACCGACCAGCAATTTGACTTAACGCCTGAGTTTCATATTCAAAAGCCATTAAATCTTGATAGGCTTTCATCAAATATTTCCTTTAATAGCGGTTGCAAGCGGGTAAGCTGATAGAAACCTAGAACGTAATATAAGTGTCCAAAGAACTATTGCCATTAGTTGGTGTAGGATCGCGACTTGCCAGGGTGCTCCATACACTACAGTTAAAATTCCTAAAACAAGCTGAAAACACATTCCAACAAACATTGCATTAAATGCGAAGCGTGTCTTGATCATAGCGGACTTGCGCGCCTGCAACCAAACAAACAAAGTAATGGCGAATAACAAATATCCAGTCGATCTATGTATGAATTGAAGTAATGCAGGATTTTCAAAAAAATTGCTCCAGAATGGGCTTAAAATAAATGAATTAGCAGGAAATAACTGACCTCCCATGAGCGGCCAATCGGTGTAACTACGCCCTGCATCAATCCCAGCAACCAAGGCTCCAATTAGTACTTGCAAAAAAGTAAAATACAGCAATCCAGTTGAGAGACCAAACAGTTTAGCATCCTTTTCCCTTCTTGCTTGCATTAAATCACGTTCTGAACGCCTTAGCAGCAGTATAAACCAAAAAATGAAACCCAGAATAAGAAATGCGAGACCAAGATGTAATGCCAATCTATAACTTGCAACATCCAACATACCCTTACCCGAGGTTATGCCACTGGATACCATCCACCACCCAATTGCTCCTTGGGCACCACCAAGCACTCCTAGCAACAGCAACTTTGATGTCCATCCAGTTGGTATTTTACCACGAAGCAAAAACCAAAAAAATCCGATTGCCCATACAAGGCCTATCACTCGTCCCAATTGACGATGTCCCCACTCCCACCAATATATTACCTGAAAATCAGACAAATCCATCCATCGGTTTTGAAGTTGAAATTCATCAATATTTCTATACTTAGCAAACTCTGCTTCCCAGTCGGCTGTACTCATAGGTGGGATTGCACCAGTAATTGGACGCCATTCGGTTATCGACAGACCACTATCAGTCAAACGTGTTAAGCCACCGACGACAATCATAATAATTACTAAAAAAAATAACATTAGCAGCCAGATACAGATTGAATAACGGGCACCGCCTCGCCCTTGATCTATGACACCTCCGGTCAAAAACTGTTTTTTGTTCGTATCAACATCTTCAAAAATACTGCGATTATTCTTCATTTTAATCTCTCGCCTTACTTGAGATGTAATCTAGGGTGGTCACTACCGGACGTCCAGCATCACCGGTGTTCAGCCCAGCGGACCATCTGCCGCAGCATTCCATGCAGCATTTGAACATCAGCTTTAGTAAGAGACATTCTACTCCACATATTACGTAAATTAAGACGCATACTTTCTGATTTATTTTCTGGGTAGAAAAAACCAGCATTCGCTAATCGCTCTTCAAAGTGCCGAGCCATATATTCTACTTCTTGACCTGTTGCCCAATCGGTATTAGATAATTTAGTATAGGTTTCAGTAACTTCACCGACGGATTTCATCCACTCATAAGCAATCAATAATACGCATTGAGCTAAATTCAAAGACGGATATTCCGAGTTAACAGGCACTGATATTAACGCGTTAGCTTGTGAAAGATCGTCATTTTCCAAGCCAGACCGTTCTGGCCCAAACAAAACTGCAACATGGCCACCCGCAGTAATTCGTTCTGCCGTATCTTGCATCGCCGCTTCTGGGGTCAGCACTGGTTTGGTTAAATCACGTTTTCGAGCTGTCGTAGCATAAACAAAAGTACAATCCGCAATTGCACCAGATACATCATTATAAATAGATGCAGCATCCAAAACGCGTCCTGCGCCGCTTGCCAAAGCTGTCGCGGCTGGATTTGGCCAACCGTCCCGCGGATCAACAATTCTCATTCTATCAATGCCAAAATTGAGCATTGCGCGCGCTGCAGCGCCAATATTTTCGCCCATCTGGGGCCGCGTAAGTACAAAAGTAGGTGTCATATGCAGGCTTTATCCTAGCCAAACACACCTCACAATGCTTTCATTAATAAAACTAAAATAGTAGTAAAAAAGTTTTCTTTCAAAGTTATATCGGCTATTGTTGCACTCTAATTGTAAAGAAGTTTCATATGTGCGAACAAGGACTACCAAAAATATATCTGATTACCCCCCCAGTAATTGACATCAATGTATTCCCGGATCAATTAGCCTCTATTCTGGACGCGCACGAAATTGCCTGCGTTCGGCTAGCCTTAGCAACGGCTAGCGAAGATACTATATCCCGAGCAGCAGATATTTGCAGGGACATAGCTCATAAGCGCGACGTCGCAATCGTGTTGAGCGACCATACCAGTCTTTCAGAACGGTTGGGACTGGACGGGGTACATCTGGAAGATTCTTCTAAATCTGTTCGAAATGCTCGAAAAGTGCTTGGTCCTGACGCCATAGTTGGCAGCTTTTGTGGGAACTCACGCCATGATGGCCTTGGAGCCGGCGACGCAGGAGCAGACTATATTGCATTTGGGCCTGTAAGCGCCGTCGCAAAAGACCTATTTGCAAAGAAAGAATTATTTGAGTGGTGGTCGGAGATGATTGAAACTCCACTGATTGCTGAAGGCGGCTTAACATTAGATTTGGTTACCCAACTTTCTCCCTTTACTGACTTTTTTGGGTTTGGTGAAGAAATATGGACCAGTGATAACCATAATGATTCAATTGCTAAATTGATCAATGCAATGCAATAAGTTATCAATATCCATCTCCACTTCATAAAAAAACACGCTCTACAACCCAATAAGCTCCAATACTCGCTATCACACAGGAGGCAGGGACGGCTATCACTCTACGGTACCAAGGCATAGTTAAGAACCAGCCTACGGTCAGAAATGCTATTGCAATGACTGTCAACTGGCCAAATTCAACTCCAATGTTAAATCCAATAAGGGCAAGGATAAATTGTTCACGGGGCAAGCCAAATTCGCTCAGTACAGATGCAAACCCAAGTCCATGCAGTAAACCAAAGCCAAATATAATTATTGGTCGCCACAGTGTAAGTTTCGAAGAGAATAAATTTTCTAGGGCGACGTACACAATAGAAACAGCAATCAATGGCTCAACAATATTGGCAGGAACACTTACAATTTCCAACGAACCAAGGGCTAATGTAAAAGTGTGTGCTAGGGTGAAAGCGCTAACTTGCCATAAAAGTACACCTAATCGTGCCGATAGAAAAAATAAACCAAGTACAAATAAAATATGATCAAGACCTTTCGGCAATATGTGATCAAAGCCGACAGGGATATATTTAAAAAAGGTTTGCCAACCATTGGCCTGATTACCACCGCCAATATAAATAGGTCCACTACCAGAACCACCCTTAATTAAACCAGTGTAGGGTGCCACTACACCCTGCTGACGTAAAACAAGATCACCAGCACCTTTAGGCCAAGCCACCTCTATTGATTTAATATTTTTTGGGATTTTTCCAGAAACAACAAGATTGGATATACGTGGCAATTGATCATCCAAAACCTCCGGCACAACGATACTATCCAGCTGTAAAATCACAGGTTGTCCAGCAACAATGATGAAACTAGCGTTCCAGGATGCCACTAATCCTCGCGACTTATCCGCAATAAGGCTGACAGACAAGGCTCGTAACGCATCATAATCTGCAACGTTTTCCGCCATATCAGTATCTTGTACAGCATCCAAGTTAATCCCGGACAATTGCGCCTCAAGATTAACCTTCAAATCTAGGATTACCCGCCCATCCCGAACTGAAAAATCAGCAATTGTTGGCAAAACTTCGTGAGCAAACGCAAAAACAGAGGAAAACAAAACCCAAATGCTTGACATCATCGCCCAAAACGTCAGCTTCACAGAAAATAAATTGAAGGCAGTCACTATGTTCCTCACTCGGGTTTTTTTAATATTTTGGTTTGCGATTTACGCAGGCTGTTCAACTGCACATGAGTTTTGGATTGAACCCGATGCCTTTCAAATCGCTTCTAATGGCAATATCACTGCAACTTTAAAAAATGGCCAGAGATTTCAAGGTATTTCATTAGCCTATTTTAATAAAAAAATTTCACGTTTTGAAGTAATTACAAATGACAAAGTTCAAACTGTTCGTGGCCGAATGGGCGACAACCCTGCTCTCGATATGCCAGCACCTCAAGACGGACTGATTATTGTTGTCCATGAAACCACCCCAGCTTTTGTGACCTATTCCGAATGGGATAAATTTCTTGCATTTGCTAATCATAAAAGTTTTCCTGACATCAAAGCCCGTCATATGCAAAATGGCTTTGGCCCAGTACCATTTATTGAGAGATATACTCGACACGCAAAGGCTCTGATCTCCGTTGGAAATGGCGTTGGAGTAGATCGTGAAATAGGATTAAAAACTGAGTTTGTAGCTTTGACCAATCCGTATGCACCGGACTTTGATGGAACAATGCTAGTCAGATTACTGTATAAAGGCATTCCAAGGCCTTATGCTCAAATAGAAGTGTTTGACCGTGGTGCAGGTGGTGATGTTACTATTTCACTCCACCGAACAAACTCAGATGGAGTAGCATCCATCTTAGTTGCATCTGGACACGACTACCTCTTTGACGGTGTTGTTTTGATTGCTGCAGATAATAGTGAAAAAGCAGTTTGGGATACTTTTTGGGCAACTCTTACTTTTGCAGTTCCTATCAAGTGAACCACTATTGGCAAGCTTGCCATGTCTTACCTAGCACGGCAAAATATGAAGATGAATAAATATCCAAACATTCTGTGCATCGGCTCGGTTCTTTGGGACGTTATTGGGCGTTCCCCGCAAACCATGCGGAAGGGTTCTGATGTAGCCGGAAACATTACACGCCTACCTGGTGGCGTGGCAATGAATATTGCCATGACACTAGCCAAATTTGAAATGATACCAGCTATACTCACTTCAGTCGGCTATGATCCAGATGGAGACGAATTGTTAGCAGCCTGTGTTGCCGAAGGTTTGATAATTGATACAGTATATCGTTCTGAAAATTTACCAACTGACAGGTATATGGCGATCGAAGGGTCTAATGGAGTGATAGCTGCAATTGCAGACTCTCATTCCCTTGAAGCCGCAGGCGACAAAATTTTAACGCCACTCACAGACGGAACCATAGCAACAATATCCAAGCCATATTCGGGACTTATCGCTATCGACGGCAATCTTACTACTAGTCTACTAAGCGAAATCACCACCAGTTTCCTTTTTGCTAGGGCGGACTTACGCGTGGCACCAGCATCACCTGGCAAAGCAAAGCGATTGTTACCTTTCATTGCCCAAGGTCGAGGTACGCTTTATGTCAACATGGAGGAAGCCAGCTTATTATGTCAGAAACGTTTTCAAAACACTAATGAAGCAGCGCAGGGCTTAATTAATCAAGGTGCGTTTAGAGTACTGGTAACTAATGGAGCAAAAACTTCAACAGAAGGTTCGGAAAAAGGATTCATCAGCCAAACTCCTCCTTCAGTTAATGTTACTCGCGTTACCGGTGCAGGTGATACCTTCATGGCCGCACATATTGCCGCAGAAGCGCGCGGTTTTGACCGTTCAGACTCTTTGGCTTTTGCACTCGAAGCGGCCGCAATCTTTGTTTCAGGAGGAAAACCTTAATGACAGCTTTCGTTCCCTCACTCGAAATTTCTGACGCAATGGCTACTGGCAAACCCATAGTAGCCTTAGAAAGTACGATCATTACTCACGGAATGCCATATCCACAAAATCTCGAAGTGGCCAAAACTGTCGAAAATGACATCCGAAAATTTGGTGCTGTTCCTGCAACAATGGCCATTTTGACCGGTACTTTACATGTAGGTTTGACCAACATCCAACTTGAAAAACTTGCTCAGTCAACTGGTGTCGCAAAGTTAAGCCGAGCAGATATAGCTGCCTGTATGGCTTCGGGTGGAACAGGAGCAACAACAGTTGCCGCTACAATGATTGTTGCTCATTTGGCTGGAATAAAAGTGTTTGCAACAGGCGGCATAGGAGGAGTGCATAAAGGTGCAGAAAATACCTTTGATATTTCCGCTGATTTATTAGAACTGGCACAAACGCCAGTTACAGTGGTATCAGCAGGTGCGAAAGCAATTCTTGATATTCCCAAAACACTTGAAATATTAGAAACGCAAGGTGTACCAGTAATTGCTTATGGGCAAAATGAAATGCCAGCGTTCTGGTCGCGCAGTTCTGGCATAAAAGCACCGTTGCGCATGAACAAAGTAGAAGACATTGCAAACGCACACATTATTCGAAAATCTCTAGGCTTGCCTGGTGGACAATTAATAGCGAACCCAATACCTAATAGATACGAGATTAACCATGCTATAATAAAACCGATTATTAACGAAGCCCAAAAAGACGCTGATAATATTGGAATTACCGGCAAAGAAGTCACCCCATATTTATTGCAGCGCATTTATGAATTGACTGAAGGGCGTTCTTTGTCTGCTAATATTGGATTAGTCCGAAATAATGCCAAGCTTGCCGCAAAAATTGCCATTAAGCTGAGCTTAAATGCTCTCAATATATAATAAGCCACTACTCACTATTGTAGTGCCACCTCCCATAACATAATAATTATGTATCTCGTTTTTCGGAAAAATTATGAATACGCCTTTCGAACAAGAAAAACCACGCGGTCCAGGATTATTTGTTCGGCTGCGTGCCTCATTCATAACTGGCCTGATTGTTATAGCTCCGGTTGGTCTTACAATATGGCTCATTTGGTCCGTCGTGGGTTGGATTGACGGCTTTGTCTTGCCATTTGTGCCTTGGCAATACCAGCCAGACAAACTGATACAAACATATTTAGGACTTGATCAATCTGTACAAATTAACGTTCGCGGCATCGGCGTTGTAATATTTTTGTTATTCACGATCGTAATTGGCTGGCTAGCAAAAGGTATTATTGGTCGTTCTATGATCCGGTATGCAGAATCTCTCGTCGAACGAACACCAGTTGTGAGATCAATCTACTCTGGGATCAAACAGATTTCAGAAACAGTTTTTGCTCAAACTGACCGGTCTTTTCAGAAAGCCTGTCTTATAGAATATCCACGCAAAGGTATTTGGGCTATTGGGTTTATTTCGACCGTTGCCAAAGGCGAAGTGAGCGAGAGAGCCGGAAATACTGGTGACCTACTCAGTGTTTTTGTCCCAACAACACCGAATCCAACTTCAGGATTTCTGTTATTTTTACCCGCTGAAGATGTTGTGGAGTTGGAGATGAGTGTTGAAGACACAGCAAAACTTGTGATTTCAGCAGGTCTTGTTTATCCTAATAGTAAGCCTGACGGTGATAATTGATAGACTTACTGGCTTGCAGATATGTAACAGAAGTTCAAATTTTTAGAACGTAGAATTGTTTGTCGTGGTTATAAAAAAGTGAGATTACTATTCAACTGCCGTCCATACTCAGGGTGGTTCCGGTTGTCTAATAGGCAGCCGAGGGACATAAAAACGCAGCAGCCTTCCCTAATTGGCTTACAGTAACTAATTCTTTCAATGATTGACTCGTAAAAAAATTCTGAGCTTCTTCGCCTTGGATCAAATCATAATTTTACATTGAACTGGGAATTTTCTTTTACGATAGCAGTGAGAACATAGCCAGAGCATATCACATTCACGGTGATTGCATCTTCAGCAGTTTCAAGAGCAGTTGTTTTAGTTAAACCGATCATATCATATTTAGAACTAACATATCCTGATTAAAAAGGTGAGGCTTTTAGTCCATCGGCTGAAAATATATCAATTAGCGGACCAAATTTTTTTGCTCTCTCCATAGGAAATGCTGCAGCAGTTATGTGAAATGCAGACCAAAATGGATCTAGATATTCTCATCCCGTTTAGCAACTGGAAAATCAGGAATTGCTGTCGCGTGTTGGATACCAGCATTTTTTATCAAAATAATACGATCATCCAAAGTTCTTTATTAGGCCCTTACACTTTTCGACCTCGCTTATATCAGTTTGAATATAAAGTGTTTTGGCCTTGGGCTCTTCTGCAATTCTTTTTGCCTAAATATAATTTGTGAAAGAATTTAAAACATTGTTAACACCTACATCCGCCATTTCCCCCGCTATACCCAGATTAATACCAGCGGTGGAGCCCATTATGACAGCAGTCTTCCCAGACAATGAGATTTAAAATACCAAAGTTACACTCCGTATGCCCAGACAAAAGTGGAAGGATTATAAAAATCTTTGTTAAATTTAAATATAAAACATTTCAATTTTAAAAAAAAACGCCAGCACGAAGCTGGCGTTAAGTTATTGAGGCAGGTTTCATACAGGCAAGAAACCTATCGAGCAGTAGTTCTTTATACTCGTTTTATATCAAAGAGTCCAAGCTAAAAATTTAGTAATTCACAATCGCGTTGAGAGCGTTATACTCAATAAAAAAAGGGTTTATTGGGATTATTGCCAAAATGACACGTTACTTTTTCAAAAATATTATCAATAATAATGTAATAAAAGCTACTATTCTATGTGGAAGCATGATTGCGTCGGATACACTACTAGCCGAGCCAAGCCATGGCATAGCTATGTATGGCGAGCCTCAACTACCACCAGATTTTGTGTCCCTACCCTATGCAAATCCCAGTGCACCTAAAGGAGGTGCTATAACTTTGGCAAATACAGGTAGCTTTGATTCGCTAAACCCGTTCATAAAAAAAGGAAATGTGCCTTGGCAGTTGCGTTTTTTAACTCACGAAAGTTTAATGGGCCGCAATCGTGATGAACCATTTGCTCTATATGGTCTTTTGGCAGAATCGATTGAGGTCCCAGAGGATCGATCTTGGGTAATATTTAAACTAAGGCCAGAGGCAAAATTTTCCGACGGTAGTCCAGTTACAGTCGAGGATGTAATCTGGTCATATAAGACACTTGGAACAAATGGGCACGGACGCTATGCAAGTCTTTGGGACCAAATTGATAAGATTGAAATTATCGGAACTAACAGTCTTAAAATCAGCTTTAATACTGAAAACCGCGAACTTGCTCTATTGGCTGGAATGCGGCCTATTTTACAAAAAAAACAGTGGCAAGGAGTGGATTTTGAAGATGCTCGACTTGCCGACATACCGATAGGGACCGGTCCTTACGTTGTTTCAAACTTTGAGGCTGCAAGAAATGTAGTTCTATCAAGAAACCCAGAATATTGGGGAGAAGACCTTAATTTTCGGCAAGGCACATTCAATTTTGACAATATTACAATTGATTTTTATGGCGATGCAGATGTTGTATTTGAAGCTTTTAAAGCAGGCCAAATCTCTGCCATGCGGGAATTTAATGCTGAGGCTTGGGCGACCAGATTCAGCTTTCCAAGAGTAAAAAGTGGAGCCGTGGTTAAGACCGAAATCAAGCATCAAAAACCGTCAGGAATCACTGGCTTTGTAATGAACACACGCCGCGCCCCTTTTGACGACTGGCGGGTTCGAGAAGCTCTGATTACGGCTTTTAACTTTGAGTATATTAACGACACGGTAACTGGAGGTATTCAACCACGAATTACCTCTTACTTTTCCAATTCCCTTCTCGCAAAAGAACCAGGACCAGCAACAGATAGAGTTGCCGATTTGCTAACCCCATTTGATCTGGAACTGCTTCCCGGGGTAATGCAAGGTTATGATTTACCCTCATCTGACGGCACTCTGCGCAATCGGCGCGGAATACGCCGCGCTTTGAAACTTATGGAAGAATCTGGATGGACACCGCAAGATGGTGAGCTCAAAAATGCAGATGGGACAGCTATGGCATTCACCATATTGCTGAAACAAAACAATACACAAAATCGTACAGTTGCCGACCTATATGCGCAATCACTCACTCAATTGGGAATAAACGTTTCAATAGATTTGGTTGATGGAGCACAATACACAGCTCGGACCTCTGACTATGACTTCGATATGACATATTACAGACGTGCATTATCCCTGAGTCCCGGAAATGAGCAAAAATTTTATTGGGGGTCAAAGGCAGCCGATAAGGTAGGAACACCCAATTTAATGGGCGCAAAAAATCCAGCAATTGACGCAATGATTACAAAAATGCTGAGTGCTAAAACTCGCGAACAGTCAATCGCAGCAACACGGGCGTTAGATCGACTGTTGATTGCTGGCCGATACGTAGTGCCATTTTGGCAATTCACAACTGGACGCATTGCACACGTTAAGGAAATGAAAAATCCTAGCATCATTCCAATATATGGCGATGGTCCCTATTACATGCCACAATTTTGGTGGTGGGAAGAATAACTCAGTTTCGAGTCTTTTCAGCAGCTAACACTCTTCATAAATTTTACACGCAGTCTATTTGGCTTGTTGGCTTCGCTTAAATTATTTTTATTGAGAACTAGGCTATCAGAGGCTTATTTTATGCACGGAGTGAAATAATACGATAAAATAATTTTTTAAAAAAACTCAAAAAATAAAGTTCCTAGGCTAAAGCAAGTACCGCGATCATATTATATGATTTGCATAATTTTTTTGTGTGTAAGATATAAAACGGACAGGTAGTTCCAAAATCAAAAAGTAGCAAAAAGGTTATTTAAAAATGATTTTACCCAGTTGGGCCCAAGAAATCTTAAATCAACAATGGGCTCAAGTGACAGTGAGTCTAATAGCTTTGATAATGGCTGCAATAGTTGTAAATTATATAGTCCAAAAACTTCTTCTACGTGGGCTAGAACGCCTTATTAAAGGCACACAGTTTGCAAATGACAAAGAAATCCGTCGTCATAATGTAATTCCTAGATTAGCAAATATTATTCCAGCTTTAGTGATTTCATATGGGATATCTTACTCTCCTACCATGCCCGAGATAGTTTCCATGGTATTATTGGATGTCGTCAATGCATTTATAATAGCAATGCTTTCGATGGCCACGATCGGAGGTCTGTCTGTAATAAATACTATTTACGAGCGACGTGGCAGCAAGTCGAGACCCATAACAAATTTCATCCAAGGCGCTAAAATTATTATACTTATAGGTGCCGGGCTCCTTATCGTAGCACAGATTGGGAATAAGTCTATTTCCGAAGTTCTTTTAGGGCTTGGCGCTATGGCCGCAGTTCTAACATTAATTTTTAGAGATAGTATTTTATCGTTTATAGCCGGCGTACAAATTGCTTTTAGTGATACAATTCGTGTTGGAGACTGGCTTTCTGTACCTTCGCAAGGTGCAGACGGAACTGTAGTCGAGATCAGCTTGTATTTCGTACAAATACAAAACTTTGATAAAACAATTGCTGTTATTCCAATCCAAAAATTAGTAAACGAGTCATTTAAAAATTGGCGTGGCATGACACAGAGCGGCGGAAGACGCATCAAAAGGTATGTCAGTATTGATCAAACAACAGTCACTTTTCTAAATAATCAGCAACTCGAAAATCTTAAAAAAATTGAGATCTTAGAGACGTATATAAATGATAAAGATTCTGAAATTTCACAATGGAACAAAACAAAATCCTCATCTAGTCCTGTTAATACCAGACAGCTCACAAATATAGGAACTTTTAGAGCATATTTAACACAATATTTAAAATTCCACCCAAGGTTACAGAATAAAATGACAATGATGGTTAGACAATTACCATCTTCTCAAGTTGGCATTCCTATTGAAATATATTGTTTTACTGACACGACCGACTGGGGGGATTATGAAGATATTCAAGCTGATATTTTTGACCACATTTTAGCCGTTCTTCCCACCTTTGAACTCTCTGTATATCAAGATGTTGGCGGATACGACGTAAGAAGGTTACAAAATAGACCAATAAGTAAACTTTAAAAATGCAGTTATGCTGAACTTATTGTTAGGAAACCAATTTTAGAATAGTTCAAAAGCAAGTAAATTATTTTATATTTATGCTATTTATTGCACGAAGTAAAAAATTATAAATATAAATACATTCACATACTCTTTTATATTTACACTAAGCTTTATTAATCAAATATTTTGATTTCTTCTACATTTTCTTCTGAAAACTAAATCGCCAAACTCACTTCGTTATTATTACAAACATAGTGCCGACTTATATTCAACATTAGCGCTTTTGGGACGGATTTAACGATTTGGTCAGGATAGATTTCTGGTTAATCATTAGCCTCATGGATTGAAGATTAATAAGAGAACCGTTGGCAGTAAAGATGCGGCAAATAAATTGGGAAAGAACATGCTACGCTACACAACCCATTTAAGCAATTCACCTGTGCCCTCAGTAAGTCTCAGCGCAATGATATTATCTACTCGTGCGCTGAGACTATTATAGAGTTACTTATATGTTAATTCTTAGCCGCCTCTTACAGCCATGCCATTTACTTTGGAAGTATAACTGAATCAATCACATGGATTACACCATTCGATGCTTCTACGTCAGCCGTTGTAACGTTGGCACCGTTAATTGATACGCCATCGGCTATCATGATCGTTACATCGCTGCCTTGTACAGTAGTTGCCGTCATACCATTGCTTAGGTCACCACTCATAACCTTACCGGGCACAACATGATAAGTAAGTATCGATATTAGTTGCTCTTTGTTTTCAGGCAACAATAAAGTAGCAACAGTGCCCTCCGGTAATGCTGCAAATGCTTCATCTGTGGGTGCAAATACTGTGAATGGACCTTCACTCTTGAGTGTATCAACTAGCCCAGCAGCTTGTACTGCAGCTACTAGTGTTGTGAATGAACCAGCACCCACAGCAGTATCTACGATGTCCTTTGAGTGGCCATCTGCAAGAGCCATGGAATTACATGCTAGTAGGGCTGCGGATGTAATAGCTAAAAATTTTCGACGAAACATTATAGTTCTCCTGAAATGAATACACTGCACTTATGAGGTGTAAATATTTCTACGGTGGTGTAGAATTGTTAGATCATTTTTATAAAAATATTATTTGTTGACCGAGCATTCTAATATCTCAAACACGATCACCTAATAGCAACGTCCACAGCAGCCACATTTGATCAACCCTGAAAACAATGTTCGGGAACGGCGGCGATCTCAAATGGAGTTGTCCGTGATCTTAGTCCTGAGGGCACCGGACCTGAGCCCCTAAAACTCTTTTAGATTAGCCCTGCCCTTTAGCGTTTCGTTGTGTCGAATCTTGCTTAATATTCACCCGATATAGGCACTAAGGGTATTAGATTGTGTGTTAAACAGGGGATTAAATAGAATTAAATGTATAATTTTAATCAATGCTTTATAGATTTAAATTACAATGACATATTATGCTTAGCATCTCGAATACTGCCGCATGGACCACCTACCCCCACCCCTTTGATTTGGTGGCTCATATTTTAAAGCATCGTGATGAAAATAGTTCAAAAAAAGCTCTACAGATAGTTTCAGTTGAAAGTTAAGTAAAAGAGCAGTTTTTGACTTATACTAGTTTGAAGGCGGCTGTTCTCGGCACTGGAGCGGGCTTTTGCAGGCGGGGTTACAATCAGGTGACACAATTCTAATGCGCCTTAGAAATAAATTAGATTTCCAATCACCTACCTGGTTACCTTGTCGGTTGGCTTAGCGCCAGTACCCACATCTGTAGCACCAAAACAATCACAGATAGACAAAATTGTGACAGATCTTTCACCCTGTTTGATACTCCGCGACCCAGAGGTCACTATTGCAACTGATATTCCTGAAATTACACCAAAAGAATTGTATGACTTACGAAGATTGCTGCCTGCTATTTAGCATATAGGCGATCCGAACAGGTTGGGTTATATCATTTATACATCAGGAACATCTGGCAAGCTAAGCCGTATAGGTCATGCAGACAGGTCAATCTGGGCCCGCCAAATGATGCATACAGGCTGGTCAAGGTTACAAAAAATGATATTTCATTGCCCGCTGGCGCTCTAAATTGGTCATATACGATTGGCACTGGGCTGATGTATCCTTGAATCCTGAGGGCAACAGTCCTGCTTCCAGCACTTGGTATAAAGAACTGCGATTTAGGTTCTTTAATCGCTACAGATAAAATCACCATTTTTGCGGCAACACTCGGTGTCTTTCGCCAAATGCTTTCACAGGCCAAATTAAATTATACACTAAAACTCCGGCATGGATTAAGTGCAGGAGATAAATTTTCAGTCTTACTCATACCACATGGCAATCTAAAACAGGCAGTCCGATTTTTGAAGCATATGGTATGGCCGAATGTTACACATTTATCTCTGCTTGCTCGGATAACACTGGTAATACAAACATAATTGGCTACGCTCCACCTAGCAGACGTGTTGCAGTTAAAGGTAAAGAATGGCCTGTAAGACTTTGATATAAATACATAATATTATGCATCCACCACGAAGAGTCAGGCCTTATGACATGCTATCTAAATCAACCAAAAAAATGGCTACTTAATTTCAAGTTAATTGGTTTTTAACAGGCGATATTAGTAAAATGGCTCCAAATGGTTAAATAACTTATTTAGGGAGAAACGACGATATGATGAATGCTGGCGGGTATCGCGTTTCACCTATCTAAATTGATTAGATTTTAGCTCAAGTCCCTTGAATACTATGGATTGGCGTCGCACAAGTTGAGGTAAAACCTGATAAAAATTAGTCATTATATTTTATACTGCTAACGTGACGCTGGACAAGACTAAGCTGCGAGCATATTTAGAGCCACAGCTGGCACATCATAAACATCTGCGCGCATGCAATCATATTCCACACTTCCCAAGAAACTCTAATGGCAAGTTATTGCGTGAACGCCTAACGTAATTTTGGCCAACATCTTCGAGGTTTAAAACATGAAAGGTCCGATCAAGCTCGATATTATGTCCGATCCAATTTGCCCATGGTGCTATATCGGGAAATCTTATCTAGATCGAGCTTTATCCAGTTATCCAGACCATCCATTAGTAATAGAATGGCATCCGTTTCAACTTAACCCCGACATGCCAGCAAAAGGAATGAACCGTAGAATTTATCTAGAAAAAAAATTTGGAGGTAAAGACGGCGCTATCAAAGCTTACACTCCCATTTTGGAGAATGTTCGAAAAGCTGGACTTAAAATAAATTTTGAAAAAATGCGACGTACGCCAAATACATTGGATGCCCATCGTTTAATCCATTGGTCAGGCATTGAGGGCAAACAAACTGCGGTCGTTTCAGCACTATTCAAATCCTACTTCTTCAAAGCTCTTGATATTGGCAACCATGACGTTCTTGTAGATATTGCTGCCAGCATCGATATGGATTCAGACGTTGTGCGAAAATTACTTTTATCAAATGCTGACCGTTCAAACATCACAGCACGCGATACGCATTCACGCAAAATGGGTGTCAATTCCGTGCCAACTTTTGTAGTAAATGGCAAGTACGTGGTATCTGGTGCCCAGCCACCTGAATTATGGGCAAAAGTTATTTCCGAAATGAGACAAAAAGAGACGTAACAGGACCACTATAAAATAAATATGTAATCATTAAAAATGGCCTGAAGATACTATGTCAGATCATGTATTAGGCCAACTTTATCCAAGCATATTGATGTGAATAATAAAAAATTACAAAAATTAGACTCAAAAAAGAAAATTGGGAAGACAGAACTCATTGCATTAATGGCAATGATGTTCGCAACAATCGCATTTTCAATAGATGCAATGCTTCCATCTCTACCCGTAATAGCGGCCGAACTCTCGCCTGGGAAAATTTCTCAGGCGACACTGATCTTAACATTTTTCATTATAGGAATGGGGATAGGTACATTTTTTGTAGGGCCTCTATCTGATGCGTATGGGCGAAAACCAGTAGTTTACTTTGGCCTTACAGTATATTCAGTTGGTGCAGTTCTTTGTTGGACTGCACCAACACTAGAATTGATGCTCGCAGCCCGTGCATTGCAGGGGCTTGGTGCGGCTGGACCGCGAGTCGTATCCACTGCTATTATACGAGACTTATATTCTGGTCGAACGATGGCGAGTATTCTTTCGTTCACAATGATGGTATTCCTACTTGTACCAGGAGTTGCCCCCATAATTGGAATTTTGATTGCAGACGCTTTTGGTTGGCGAATGATCTTTGGTGCATTCTTATTGTTTAGCATCATTTTATTTATTTGGTTTGCATCACGAATGCATGAAACTTTAGATAATAGTGATCGCCGCTCACTTAAATGGTATCTGATAGCTGATGCAACGCAGCAAATACTTTATCATCCAACCGTAAGGTTATCTATCCTCGTGCAAACCCTTATGATGATAGCGCTGTTCAGTGTTTTAATTATGGTTCAACCAATTTTTGAGCAAACATTCAATAAAGCTAAAAGTTTTCCTTATTGGTTTGGTTCGATTGCCGTAACTTCAGGACTGTCTAGTTTGTTAAATGCATTTATTGTTGAACAGTTTGGCATGGGTAGAATAGTATTATGGGCACTTATCGCCCAAATTATAATGTCTAGTGTTTTCATTATATTTCTATTTAGTGGGACCGCAGGCCTATTTAGCTTTTTTATTATCTGGCAATTTGGCATAATGTTTCAATGTGGTTTGAGTATTGCCAACCTCAACGCCATTGCAATGGAACCAATGGGGCACATCGCTGGCATGGCTGCATCTGTCATCGGATCCATCTCATCAATTTTAGGAGCTTGCGTTGCATCTATAATCAATATGGTATTCGATCCATCAACATTGGTCTTGACTAGCACAGTTTTAATAACCTGTTTTATATCCAGCTATTTAATGAACATAATGAGCCATACAAAATAAAGTGACGGATCGCATAACTTTTAAACTTTATTCTTGCTTTTTTCTTTGAGAATAACTTTTTCAGCAAGATCACGAGCAACAGCAAAAGAGCCTTTTATTTTTTCTGCGTCTTTAGCCCAATTACGCTTTACAACTATTTTGTTTGCCTTGACGGTAGCCAGTCCTCGTTGCTCTTGAATGAATTCCACTAATCCCTCAGGAGATAGAAACTTATCATTATGAAATTGAATCACACAGCCTTTGGGGCCTCCATCCAACTTTACGATCCCAGCACGTTTGCACATGGCCTTGATGCGAACTACAAGCATCAGCGTATTAACCTCGCGCGGCAAAGCACCAAAACGATCTATTAATTCTGCTGCAAAACCCTCTAATTCAACCTTAGTCGATAGACCCGAAAGACGACGATAAAGTCCCAATCGTGCATCTAGATCCGGCACATAGGTTTCAGGAATAAGAACAGGTACTCCAAGATTGATCTGCGGGGCCCATTGCTCATCTATACCCGACAAGCCTTCCATTTCACCCGTCCTAATCTTTGCAATAGCTTCCTCAAGCATCGATTGATAAAGTTCAAAGCCTACGTCGCGCATCTGGCCAGATTGTTCCTCGCCTAACAGGTTACCTGCGCCACGAATATCGAGGTCCTGAGAAGCTAATGTAAATCCAGCCCCAAGTGTATCCAGTGACCCAAGAACCCGTAGACGCTTCTCAGCTGTCGCTGTCAGTTTAGCCCTTGGTTTAGTGGTTAAGTAGGCATAGGCGCGAGTTTTTGAACGTCCCACTCGACCACGGATCTGATAGAGTTGTGCCAATCCAAACATATCTGCTCGGTGGATCACCATAGTGTTGGCAGTTGGAATATCGAGACCCGATTCTACAATCGTAGTTGCTATAAGCACGTCATATTTACCATCGTAAAAAGCGTTCATATGGTCATCAAGTTCACCTGCTGCCATCTGGCCATGGGCAATAATGTAGTTAAGCTCAGGCAATTGTTCGATCAAAAAATTCTCTATTTCCACCAGATCAGAGATTCGCGGCACCACATAAAAGGATTGTCCACCACGATAATGTTCACGCAACAAAGCTTCACGTATAGTAACGGTGTCAAATTCACTGACATAAGTTCTGATCGCAAGACGATCAACAGGTGGTGTTCCAATAATAGACAGATCACGCACTCCAGTAAGACTTAATTGTAACGTCCGCGGGATTGGCGTGGCTGTGAGAGTTAACACGTGGATGTCGCTACGAAGACTTTTAAGGCGCTCTTTATGAGCAACTCCAAATTTCTGCTCTTCGTCAATAACTAATAACCCAAGGTTTTGAAAGCGTACGCCCTTAGCCAGTAATGCGTGTGTCCCAACTACAATATCTGCAGTACCGCGCGATAAGGCATCACGCGTTTCACTGGCGTCTTTGGTACTTACAAAGCGACTTAGCTGGTGAACCTCGATGGGTAAACCTCGAAATCGTTCTGCAAAACTCTTATAATGTTGCCGAGCCAAAAGAGTGGTTGGTGCAACGACGGCAACTTGAACACCAGACATAGCAGCAACAAAAGCCGCACGCATTGCCACTTCAGTTTTACCAAAGCCAACATCTCCACAAATAAGCCGATCCATTGGAGTACCACTAGTCAAATCATCGATTACATTTCCGATTGCAGCCAGCTGATCATCAGTTTCTTGATAGGGGAAACGCGCACTAAACGCGTCCCACATTCCAACTGGAGGTTCTAGAATAGGAGCCTTTCGTAAAGCGCGTTCAGCAGCAACCCGGATCAAACGATCTGCCATCTCTCGAATGCGCTCTTTGAGTTTGGCTTTTTTTGCTTGCCACGCTCCGCCACCCAATCGGTCCAAAAGACCCTCTTCTTGACCATATTTGGAGAGTAATTCAATATTCTCAACTGGCAGATATAACTTTGAGTTTTCAGCATATTCTAATAAAAGACATTCATGTGCAGCACTAGCGGCTGTAACCACTTCCATACCACAAAACCGACCTATTCCATGGTCGACGTGGACTACTAAATCACCAAGTGACAAAGACTGCGTCTCAGTTAAAAAATTATCTGCACGACGTTTGCGTTTTGGTTGCCGGATTAGCCGATCGCCTAAAACATCTTGTTCGGAAATTATCGTAAGGCCTGATGACTCGAAACCATGTTCTAATGCCCATACCGTTAAATATAAACCATGTTTTCCAATGCTAGATGCATTAGAAATTGAAACAAAGTCCACTAACCCTTCATCTTTAATTAAACCAGATAAGCGTTCACGGGCACCTTCAGAGTAACTTGCAATAATTACAGGTCCCTCTTTTAATTTGATACTTATATGGTTGGATAATTCTTTAAAAAGTAATACATCTTCACGCTGTCTTTCCGGTGAGAAATTTCTACCAATACGGCCTCCAGCATCCGTAACACCTAAACCTATTGATTGTGGTAAAGTCACCAGTTGTAAAACACGGCGATTCTTTAGTACGGCTTCCCACTCCGCATCATTCAAATAAAGACCCGTTGGCGGAGCTGGTTTATAAACACTGTCCATTTTCGAACGATTGTTCATGGCCAACCGACGCGTTTCATATTGATCTAAAATGGCGTCCCAACGGGCAAATCGCATCGGAGTAATTTGATCATCTAAAGTGATTACAGAACTGGGCATATAATCAAATAATGTCTCGAGCCTATCATGAAAAAATGCCAACCAATGCTCCACGCCCTGGTGTTTCCGTCCTGCGCTTATCGCTTCATATAAGGGATCATCAGTACCAGCCGCACCAAACTCAATCCGATAACATTGCCTAAAACGGGTAATAGCAGCGTCGTCTAAAATCACTTCTGAAACTGGAGCTAATTCAACTAAATCCAGTTTTTTTGTGGTTCTTTGTGTAGCAGGGTCAAAGCGCCGGGCACCGTCTAATACATCACCAAAAAAGTCTAAACGCACGGGACCAAGATCACCTGGCGGATAGATATCTATAATACCACCACGGATGGCGTAATCTCCAGGCTCCAAAACAGTTGGGCTTTGCACAAATCCCATACGTACTAAAAAATTACGTAGGAGTGCCCCATCCACGCGATCACCTACGTGAGCCGAAAATGCAGCCTCTTTTAACAAAGCGCGAGCGGGAACACGTTGTGTTGCTGAATTTAAAGTTGTCAGCACAACAAATTTACTTGGCATTTTATGAACAAGGGCTGCAAGCGTAGCCATACGCTGTGATGAGATCTCTGCGTTTGGTGACACGCGGTCAAAAGGTAGACATTCCCAACCTGGAAATACAAGCACAGGAATTTCTGGCGCATAAAATCGTAATGCTGCCTGCATTGCAGCCAACCGCTTATCATCGCGAGCTACGTGCAAAACCGAACCGTGCTTGGCGGCTTCATCTAGAATAATACGGGCGTCAAAACCTTCAGGCGCACCCGATACAGTTAAAAAATTTTTTGCAAGCATCAGAATATATAACTTCAGTGATTGAATGTCTCAATTCAGTTTTTGGACGACCAAGTCAACCTCTGGTCAAGAACCAAATACGCCCAAAGCTATATTTTGATACATTCCCCATAACGCCGTGATGAAAATTGAAACTATACCTATCGTTCGAACAAATATTCGGTGTCGCGATAGCCTAAAATATAATTTTTCACCGACGGACTTTTCTTCACAAATATATTGAGCAGTCAAAAAATCTAGTACCCCAATCAGGGTCAAAGGAAAACAAAGTAAAAAAAGTGCTTGTGCAAACTCGATGCCATAAAAAAAGCCAAGCAACCAAAGACCCGTATGTACGAAACATATTATTCCTAGCATCCAAGGCTTGCATGAATTTCTGATTATAAGAAGTCTGTTTGTTTTGATACGTATTAATTCTTCTAGATCATCGGCCGTTTGTCCACCATGGCACCGAGCCTTATCAACCATATCAAAAGGTATACCTAAGACTCTGTGATTGGCTATAGACCACACAACGATAAGCACAATCCAAAACCAAAGGCTTGAGAACGATCGAGTGTCAATCAATTCGAAAATAGTTTTGTGCCAGTCCACAGGTTATATTCATACCTTATTTTTGGATTGTTCCCTCTTAACCACGCTTTTTAAAAGAAGCCTACCCTTGGCAAGCATGAAAATCCGTGGCAACCCTTTATAATTGACAAAAATGGACAAATAATCATGCGACCAACCCAAGCTTCCTTTCCCGCTACCCGCCTGCGCCGCGTACGGCAGTCACCCTCGATACGGAAAATGGTAAGCGAAAACGTTATCACTGTTAATGATTTAATATGGCCAGTGTTTGTGCGTAGCGGTGAAAAGATTGAAGAACCTATCCCATCTATGCCAGGCGTTATGCGTCGTTCCGTTGACAAAGTGGTAGAAGCTGCTCGGGAAGCTGCAGACCTAGGAATTCCAGCAATTTGTATTTTTCCATATACGAGTATTGAAGAGCGAACCACAGACTGTGTCGGAGCTTGGAATCCTGAAAACCATGCAAACAGAGCAATTCGTGCTGTTAAGACAGCAGTGCCAGAAATTGTGATCATGACAGACGTAGCTCTGGACACTTATAACATCAATGGCCACGATGGATTTGTTGAAAATGGAAAAATTATAAATGATCTAACCACTGAAGCGTTAGTTAAAATGGCATTGGCTCAAGCTGATGCTGGATCAGATATCATCGGACCCTCTGATATGATGGATGGACGTATCGGAGCAATTAGATCGGCTCTAGAAAATTCTAAACATCAGGACGTAATGATTCTCAGCTACGCAGCAAAATATGCGTCAGGATTCTATGGACCTTTTAGAGATGCAGTCGGCGCATCTGACGCTTTAACTGGCGATAAAAAAACGTATCAGATGGATCCAGCAAACTCAGACGAAGCAATACGATTGGTTGAAAGGGATTTAACAGAGGGCGCTGATATGGTTATGGTCAAACCAGGAATGCCGTATCTCGACATCTGTCGTCGGGTCAAAGATACTTTTGGCGCTCCAACTTTTGCTTATCAGGTTTCCGGTGAATACGCGATGATTACTGCCGCATCCCAAAATGGGTGGATCGAACACGACAAGGTAATGATGGAAAGTTTGATGGCGTTCAAGCGAGCTGGTTGCGACGGCATTTTAACCTATTTTGCCCCCGCCGTTGCGAGATTTTTAAACAATTTTTAGTCAATGCAATTAGCAATAATTTAATCAAAGTCATTGCTTTGTATGGAAATCCATAAAAAATCCAAAAATTTGTAAAATTACAACTTGATTGCTTGCTTTTAATTTCAACCGGCAAACAGGTGACACCTGCGATATAAAAGCGTATACTATGTTATAAGCTTTGAAAAATCAGGCACATAAATGAGCATTACAGGCTTCTCAAAATGAAAAAAATACTTATTTCACGTCGCGCATTTACTACAGGCGCAATGGCCAGTTCCGGCGTCATGGCTGCTTGTAGCAACGGAGTAGGCAGTCTTGGTCCTGAAACAATTGATGCACGAGTAAGTGCCACATTGGCAGAAATGTATCGAAAGTATCCAAACACATTGGATTTAGCTCAGAAGTCTAATGGGATGTTAGTAATGCCTCTTGTGACCGAGGCAGGTTTAGGGTTCGGTGGCGCATACGGACGTGGAGCACTGGTTATCGATGAGGTAACTGTCGATTATTATTCAATGATTAAAGGGTCTGGTGGCCTGCAAATTGGAGCACAACAGTTTGCACATGTATTATTTTTTATGACTGAAGATGCGCTTTCCAATTTTCGCAGGTCGCCCGGATGGGCAGCAGGCGCGGACTTGGAATACGTCATATCTGATCAAGGAGACGGTCTTGCAGCAGAAACCACAACAGCTCTTGCACCTATTTTAGCCGTAATATTTGCCCGCGCGGGCATTCGCATTGGAGCTACTTTGGAAGGAACCAAATACACAAGAATAATCCCCTAATAGAACTGAGTATTTTATTGGTAGTGTGGCACTCCTACTTCGCAAATTCTGGTAAAACCAAGCTCATAAACACCAGTTAGATCGGCACTAAGGCAAAGAATATCGTAGGATTAGCAGAGCAGGCCATACAAAATCCTAAACGGTTTGTATTCTAACCGCCACGCTTGCCACTATGCAAAAAATTTATTCCATAGCACGTAAACGTTTAAAAAGACTGGAAGTATCCCAGCGACCACCACCCATTTTTTGAACATCTTTATAAAACTGATCCACTAATGCAGTCACAGGTAGGCTCGCCCCGTTTGTATCAGCAGTATTCAAACAAATACCTAAATCCTTGCGCATCCAATCCACTGCAAATCCGTGTTCAAAATGCCCATCAATCATAGTTTCATAGCGATTATCCATTTGCCAACTGCCAGCAGCACCTTGGCTAATAACTTCTACAACTGCACGACAATCCAAGCCTGCTTTTTCAGAAAAGTGTAAAGCTTCACTCAACCCCTGAACCAGACCGGCTATAGCAATCTGGTTACACATTTTGGTCATTTGACCAGCACCACTATCACCAATACGGCGACAAAGTTTGGCATAAGGCTGCACAACGCGCTCCATGCGAGAATAGGGCTCTTGGTCACCGCCACACATAATAGAAAGCGCTCCATTTTCCGCTCCAGCCTGCCCGCCAGATATAGGAGCATCAATAAAACTGATCTGACGAGTAGCTGCCTCTTTATAAAGATCAGATGTTACGGCCGCTGAAACAGTCGTATGATCAACAAACACCGCACCATTCGCCATTCCTAAAAAAGCACCTTCGTCTCCGAGACAAACAGAGCGCAGATCATTATCGTTCCCAACACAAGTTATCACAAATTCGGCACCTGCAGCAGCCAAACGAGGAGTAGCCGCTGCCTGACCAGTATATTTTTCAACCCAATCATTCGCCTTAGACGCTGTTCTATTATATACGGTTACCTCATGACCCGCCTTTTGCAAATGTCCAGCCATGGGTCCACCCATTACTCCTAAACCCAAAAAAGCAAGTTTTGCCATTTCTTTCCTCCTGTCTTATGTCCCACGCATCTTGCGCTCTGATCCATGCCTACCTAACAATCAGTGCTCAAGGGTCAACGGCAAGATATAAAATAAAAGGATTATAAATGGCGTTTATCTTTCGATGGTTAGTTCGAGCAACAACAATTATTATTGTTGTAACATTGCTCAGTGTCATAACCGTTCGTTATCTCGCTTTAAGATCTTTACCAAGCTATGATGCGGTTGTACGCGTACCTGCTATCTCGGCACCAGTAGAAATTGTTAGAGACAACGCAAACGTCCCTCATATTTTTGGTGCCAACGACGCAGACGTATTTCATGCCCTCGGATTTGCCCACGCACAGGACCGACTATGGCAAATGATGATGCTGCGTAGAACAGCCCAAGGACGACTATCTGAACTCTTTGGCAAAGCAACACTTAATACAGACATTTTTTTACGTCGTTTGGATATTTATAGATTAGCGGTTCAATCTGTAAATTCGCTTGATTCAACAACAGTCACCATTTTGGAGGCTTACGCGGCGGGTGTTAACGCACGGCTAGATCAAATTAATACGGAAGCTTTAGGACGCGGTGCACCGGAAATGTTTCTGTTCAATGCATCCCTTGCGCCTTGGCAACCTGCTGATAGTTTGGCCATAATTAAATTGATGGGCCTACATCTGGCAAGCCAAATGGATAATGAGATCCTAAGAGCTCGTATGTCTTTAAACCTTCAAGATCCAGAACGTTTATTAGATATTTTACCTAATGTTCCTGGGCCAGGGGTTGCAAGTCTGGCCAAATACACCGCACTAGTTCCCGGTACAACTGTACAATTTTCAACATCCCAACAGCAAAATTATATATCGCCGTTCAAATCGCAGGACTTTGCTGGTGCATCAAACGCGTGGGCAGCCGCTACTTCGCGATCTGCATCAGGTGGAACACTATTGGCTAATGATCCTCATATGAGTCTGACAGCACCTTCTATTTGGTATCTTGCACGCCTCAACTTACGGACTGGTGACGTTATAGGCGGCACAATACCCGGAATGCCACTTGTGCTTACAGGGCGTTCAGATAAACTCGGTTGGGGCTTAACCTCAGCATATGTTGACGACCAAGATTTGTTTATCGAAGAAATTAACCGAAACAATCCGCTTCAATATCGAACACTAAACGGGTTCAAAGAATTTGAAAAAAGTACTTCAATAATAGAAATTAAAGATTCTGATCCAATAACATTGACTTTACGATGGACCGAGAATGGCCCTGTGTTGCCTGGAAACTTTTACAACCTAGAGACAGTAACTCCACCGGGACACGTGGCCGCCCTCAGTTGGACAGTCCTCAGCTCAGTAGATACATCAATGCAAGCCGCCTTGCAGATTATGAAAGCACAAACAGTGGCCGAGGCAATTAGCGCTTCCGATAGCTACATTGCTCCAGCTCAAAACCTTACTTTAGTTGATCGTGGAAGCATAGCAATGAAAACCATCGGCGCAATTCCAAGGCGTGATATTAATCATGAAAGTAAAGGGCGCATGCCAAGCCTCGGTTGGAGGCCTCAAAACCGTTGGCAAGGACGTATGCCCTATAGCTCAAACCCAGGGTTTGTTGCCCCTTCGGGCGGTATTTTGGGAAATACAAACAATAAAACTATTGAGCGAGCATTCCCCAACCATGTCAGTTTTAATTGGGGTGATACACAACGTATTCAAAGATGGAAAAGGCTGATGCAAGCGCGCGAAGTACACACTCGTGACAGTTTTATTGAGGCACAATTAGACACTGTTTCATTTACCGCCCGCTCTTTATTGCCATTAATTGGCACTGAACTCTGGTTTAAGGATGAAGCTGCACCCAAAGGTACAACTGAACGGCAACGACAAAGGGCCCTTAATCTACTGGCAGAGTGGAACGGCGAGATGAACGAACATTGGCCAGAGCCCTTGATTTATGCAGCATGGTTGCGCGCTTTGCAGATTCGATTAGTTCAGGACGATCTGGGAACGATGTCTAACTCTCTCAAACATGTCGAGCCACTTTTCATCGAACGGGTTTATCGCAATGTAAACGGGGCAGCCATATGGTGCGACGTGCGTCATTCAGCACCAGTAGAAACATGTGCGGATATGGCACGACTTGCATTAGACGATGCTATAATATGGATAGAGGAAACATGGGGTCCTAAACTTGAGAGTCTGCGCTGGGGTGACGCCCATCAGGCTATTCATAAACACGAAGTTTTGGGTGAAATCCCACTTTTAAAGTACTTTGTTAATATTGAGCAGTCTACCTCAGGTGGTGATAATACCTTAATGCGCGGACTAACCAAAGGCACGGGACCAGACCCATTCCATAATGTTCACGGGGCCGGCTACCGAGGTGTTTATGATTTCGCAGATCCAGATTCCTCAGTTTTTATTACGTCTACTGGACAATCCGGTCATTTTTTATCTCGTCATTATGATGACCTTTCCGAACTCTGGCGCCGAGGGGAATATATTCCAATGTCATTGGATGAAGGACTTGCTCGGGCGGGCAGCGTTGGCGTAACATGGCTAGAACCCCTTAAATGACGCAAAAAATGAAATTATTGTTTCTAAAGCAATCTCAATGACTACTATTATTTTCAATAAACCTTTTGGCGTACTATCACAGTTTACAGATAAGGGGTCTGTACTTTCCAAACGATCAACTCTCTCAGATTACATTAACGTACCTAATGTTTATGCAGCAGGTCGTTTGGACTTTGATAGCGAGGGCCTAATGATCCTCACTAACAACGGAAATTTACAAGCAAAGATTGCTCACCCAAAGTTCAAAGCAGAAAAAACTTATTGGGTACAAATAGAAGGAATTATATCCAAGGAGGCCCTGTGTTCTCTAAGAAATGGAATAATCCTGAAAGATGGGAAAACCCTTCCCGCCAAAGCCGTCGCCATACCAAGACCTACAAACCTTTGGGAGCGGTCGCCACCAATTCGTGTAAGGAAATCTATTCCCGATAGCTGGATAGAACTCAAACTAATGGAAGGACGAAATCGTCAGGTTAGAAGGATGACTGCCCACGTAGGTTTTCCTACTTTACGATTGATCCGCGTTCAAATTGGTCATTGGGGGTTAGCGGGGCTTGCTTCAGGTAGTTGGCGTGAAGAATAGATTAGAGTTTTAATTAACTCTTAAAAGTATGAATCTCACCAGAATAAAAATGTAAGTACCGATAGTTTATTAACAATTTTTTGATGATTGCATTACAAAAAATTAGAGAAATCCTATAAATAATCAGCACAGCACATAAGAATAAACCGTTGTTGAATTCAGATTAGCAATGAAAATATACTAAAAATTTTCGTTTAAAGAGCATCGAAACGCGCTTTTTGTATAGATGTCCATTTAACTTCAAACTCAAACCCATCTTCGCTTTGTCGTTCAACTTCAACCACGTCCTGTTGAAATAACCATGCTCTTTTTCGACCCGCCGTAAATGGTAACACGAAGGACTCAGATAAAAATGCCTCTATGAGATTTTGAGCGACACAATCCAACAATTCAGAAATGCCCTCACCGGTAACAGCCGATATCGCAAAAACGTCTTCTGCACGTGCGGCACGAGCCTGAACGGTCAAAATATCTTCGTCTGAAAGGAGATCTAGCTTGTTCCATAATTCAATCTGGATTCTGTCTGCGCCAACACCTAAATCTGTTAATATCGCCGCAACATCGTCACACTGCGTTTCAGTCTCAGGATGGGAAATATCACGTACGTGCAAAATGATATCTGCTGCCAAAACTTCTTCGAGTGTAGCCCGAAATGAAGCAACAAGTTCGGTTGGTAAATTCGAGATAAAACCCACAGTATCAGACATAATTACTTCAGGCCCAGTATCGAGTTCAACACGGCGCATTGTTGGATCTAAAGTGGCAAAAAGCATATCTTTTGCCACCACATTAGCCCCAGTTAGTCGGTTAAATAGTGTAGATTTTCCTGCATTAGTATAACCAACTAAAGCGACAATCGGGTAAGGGACTTTAGCACGAGCCTCACGATGTAACTTACGTGTTTTAACGACTTTCTCAAGTTGCCGGCGCAAACGCACGAGTTGCGTATCAATTGCACGGCGATCTGCTTCAACTTGAGTTTCGCCAGGTCCGCCAACAAAGCCCAACCCACCCCGTTGACGTTCCAAATGGGTCCAAGCCCGCACCAACCTTGTCCTCTGATAACTCAGAGCCGCCATTTCCACCTGTAAAACGCCTTCACGAGTTGCTGCACGATCAGAAAAAATTTCAAGAATTAAACTTGTACGATCAAGTAATTTAACCTTAAATTCTTTCTCTAAGTTGCGCTGTTGAACCGGAGTGACCTCTCCATCGATAAGAACAAGTTCAACCTGATTTATTCTAAAAACTTGGGTTAACTCTTCAATCTTACCTTTACCAAATAACATTCCCGCACGGACGCGCGGCAAGGGCACAATATTCTGGCCTACCACTTCCAGTTCTTGCAACGCATATGCTAATGATAAAGCTTCGGCTAATGCAAGATTAGCGTCACGCCGATTTTTATCAGATTTAATTTCAGGATGAAGAATCCACGCACGAGTAACCCCATCCGCCTTTCCCATCAGGATGCGTCTTCACCCTCGTAAAGACTAATTTGTTGACTTGGCATGATAGTCGATATCGCGTGCTTGTAAACCAACTGGCTTTGCCCGTCACGACGCAAAAGCACACAAAAATTATCAAACCAAGTTATTACGCCCTGTAGCTTGACACCATTAATCAAGAAAACGGTGACTGGAACTTTTGTTTTGCGTACGTGGTTTAAAAATGCATCCTGCAAATTTTGCCTATCAGAAGCCATCTTGGGGAACCCTTTTTTTATTATTCTGGCCTGCGTATCAAGCCGTCCCTTTATCGGAGTATGAAGTGGCATTGATCAAGATTCCACCCCAAAAATTGTCCATTACATTCCACATCAATAACAGTGATCAATTTCTCCACAAATCCTGAGTAATCAAAGCTATAATGGCTAATGTTTCAAGCCTACCAAGTACCATCGCAGCAGCAAAAATACACTTAACAGAGCTAGTAGTTTCGACAAGCCTTATGGGACCATCTCCACCAAATTCCAGCAACGGGCCTGTAGTTGATAGACCTGCAACCGTCATCACTAATGCAGTGTCAAAAGGTACATCTAATGCTGTAAAGGCTATCGTAACTAGAGCCAAAGACAACGCAAACAGCATAAAGAAAATCCAAGCAATAAAAGCCCCATCTTTTTGTAATCTTTTACCAAAACCGCTATTATCACTAACTGAAGAAGGATGGATTAGGCGTTCCATTTCCCGCAGCCCATTTTGATAGAGTGCAAATACCCTTAACAACTTCACACCACCAGCAGTTGTAGCAACACCACCTCCAATCAGAGCCAGCCCCATCAAAAGCACGCCTGGTGTTTCAAGACCAGACCACGCTTGAGCCGCGCCCCAATCACTTGAGGAAAATCCTGTTGTTGTCAAAAATGATAAAACCGTGAACACGCTTCCCCACATTGCAAGAAACGCGCCTCTTATATCAGTATCTAATGCAACGTTATAGGCACCCCAAAAGTGGCGGAAAAACAAAAAAAATGGAACAAAGACCATCAAAGCCAACCCAATGCGAAACTCAGGATCACGCAAAAGACCGCCAGTGTCAGCTATCACAGTATCTTTAGAAAAAGTTAATCGAGAGAGAGCAAAAAGCATAAAAAATAAGATGAATACTTCACCCAGAAGACCAGAACTAGTTTGAATCAATCCGCCCACTGGAGAAATTCCAGAAGTTGCCATTACAGACATTGCATGACACACTGCTACCAGTGAACTGTCTCCGCTAAGTGCCAATAAAACCCAAAGAAGTCCGGTCAAGCCAGCGTAAATAGGAAGAAGAACCAAACCTACACTGACAATATGAGCACGCGTTTCGGGTAATGCCATGCCAAGATTAAAAGTTTCACGATTTTTTACTTTAGCACGTGCAGTGACCTCAAAACCACCGAGATTCAATGGTGCAAGGATCGCTGACGCTGCGACCCACATCAGCAACCCTCCCATCCAACCAACAATTGCACGCCATAAATGCAGAGAGTCATTTAACCGTGCAGGTTCGTCATACAAAGTAGCCCCAGTCGTGGTAATTGAACTGACCATCTCTATATAAGCGTGGAGAAAAGTTGTCGTTTTTAAACTTTCAAAAAACGGAACAGCTAACAGCAAAGGTAAAAAAACAAAGGCACTGAATAAAGATAAAAGTGGTCCCAATGCACCTTGTCGGGTTTTACGACCAGAGTGAGCTAAAGCAACCAAGCCAGCAATGATAAGTCCAAGAATACCGCTATAAAAAAAAGTTCTAGCGGTCTCCAGTTCCCGAATAATGCTGGCGTGAACCGCCGGTACCATCATTGTAGCTGACGCAATACCGCACAAAAGCAAAAAGAGTGGTAACCTCAACAAACGTGACCGCACTGTTTGATATTGGTTAATTCGATAAAGCATTAAAAAAAGTCTATAGAAACTTGCATTAAGCGTTCCACTTCGGGAACGTCTTTGGTTAAAGCAAAGATTGCAATTACATCACCTTCGTCAATTCGTGTTTTACCAATCGGCCGCATTATTTCGGCCCCTTTGCGAATTGCGCCTACCAGCACGCCTTCTGGAAAGTCTAACTCATTTATTGTTCTACCAGCTAATGGAGAGGTCGATAAAACTTCAGCCTCTATAACTTCGGCATCAGCGTCCCCAATCGAATAGACAGATCGCACCCGACCATGGCGGATATGGCGGAGAATTGAGCTTACAGTGGTAGCACGTGGATTAATATAGGCATCAATCCCCAAGGCTCCCATCATTGGAACAAGCGTCGGATCATTTATTAACGCAATTGCGTAAGGACAGCCTTCAGATTTAGCCCGAACAGCAGCTAGCATGTTGGTCTTATCATCATCGGTTACAGCCAGCATGGCATCTGCTCGTGCCACGCCAGCTTCAGCAAGTAATCCAACGTTCAAACCATCACCATGCAAAACTATTGTACGTTCCAAGCTTTCCGCAGCCAATTCTGCGCACTGCCGATTTCGTTCAATTACCTTCGCCCGTACTCGACTTTTGCGATCCTCTAATACACGGGCAACTGCTAAGCCTACGTTTCCACCACCTACGATTACAACACGTTCTTGTTTTCTAATTACTTTACCAAACACTTCCATCGTTCGTGTTACATCTTCAACATGAGAAAAAATGTATGCTTCATCGCCTTCAAACAATTGGTCGCCAGCATCAGGAACAAAGAGCATTCCCTCGCGCCGCACACCAACTACCATGACTCGAAGTGTCGAAAATAAATCAGTTAATTGTCGTAACGGGGTGTGAAGAACAGGGCACTCTGCGTCTAAGGCTATACCCAAAAGCTGCGCTTGCCCATCAATGAACAGCTCTGTGTCAAATGCTGCTGGCGCACTTAGTCGCTGTAATGCTGCAGCAGCCACCTCGCGTTCAGGGCTTATCACAACATCTATTGGCATGTGGTCACGTCTATAAAGATCGGAGTAAATGGCAGTTAAATATGCTTGACTACGCAAACGGGCAATCTTTCGGTTGACTCCAAAAACTGAGTGAGCAACCTGACAGGTAACCATATTTACTTCATCAGAGTAAGTGGCCGCAATTATCATATCTGCATCAGGAGCCCCTGCCCGATCAAGCACCTCTGGATAGCTAGCAAAGCCGGACACACCCTGAACATCTAGCGTATCCATAGCACGGCGCACAAGTTCAGGATCGCTGTCTACGATTGTAACATCGTTGCGTTCTCCAGACAAATGGCGCGCAATTTGCCAACCCACCTGACCAGCCCCACAGATAATCACCTTCACGATACATCCTCGCCATTACGACAACTTGTTTTAATGCAATTATCTGTCAAATAACAGCCTCTCTGCATGGCAGAGCATTGGGGCATGGTCAACGGTAGCATCATCAACGGGCAAATCAAACATACTGAGTGCAATCAAAAACCAAAATTCAATAAGCTCAATACAGAAACAATATTAAATAAACAAAACCTAAAAATCTTATTATTGTTTGAAGTTCGTTTAAATTTACATCAACTTTCAAATTGTACGTTTTAAAAATATTGCTGAATTAACCTACATCCAACTCATGTCCGTCTAAACGTGCAATTCGCGCACCTTCTTTAGATGACGTAACGACCCCCAAAGACTTGAGTTTTCTATGCAGAGCGCTCCGTTCCATCCCAACAAAATTCGCAGTTCTACTGATGTTACCACCGAACCGATTGATTTGCGTCAACAAATACTCACGTTCAAAAGATTCACGCGCTTCCCTCAAAGGTAATGCCGCTAATGCACCAGACAAAATTACACGGCCTTCGTCACTTTTTGTTTCTTCCAGACCAGGTAATTCATGCGCTTCGATAGGTCCCGACCCATCACCAAGGATCAATACACGCTCCACTATATTCTTTAATTGACGAACATTTCCAGGCCAAATCATCGTTTGCAGCAACGCAGATGCATCTTCACTCAATTCTCGCTTTGGCAGGCCCTGTGCACTATTAAATTCAGAAATAAAATGGTCAGCAAGGACTGGAATATCTTCACTACGTTTCTCTAATGGCGGAACCTGGATTGGAACTACATTTAAGCGATGAAATAACTCTTGACGAAATGTCTCCGCTTCGATGGCCTGTTCTAAATCTTTGTTAGTTGAAGAAATTACACGAAGGTCAACTGTTACGTTATCGTTTCCCCCAACCCTTAGAAACTGTTGATCAACCAAAACTCTTAAAATTTTTGACTGTGTACCCACTGGCATATCTGCCACCTCGTCAAAATAGATAATACCACTGTGAGCCTGCTCCAATAACCCTGGTTCAATTCCGCGCTCGGGTGTCTCCCGACCAAATAAAACCTCCTCCATCCGCTCTGGCGCAACACCTGCGCAGTTTACCGTTACAAACGGAGCATTTGATCGATTAGAATTGGAATGAATATATCTTGCCGCCACTTCCTTCCCGCATCCAGCAGGCCCTGTCAACATAACTCGACCGTTAGATTTGGTTACCTTGTCCAATTGACTTACCATATTACGGAAAGCGGTAGATCCACCGATCATTTCGGCTTGTGAGTCATCTTGATGACGTAGCAACTGATTTTCATGGCGTAATCGGGAAGTTTCCATCGCACGACGTATCACAACAAGCAATTGATCAATATTAAACGGCTTTTCAATAAAATCGTATGCACCTTGTTTTATAGCAGCGACTGCAATTTCTATATTGCCATGCCCAGAAATTATTACGACTGGAACACCGGGATAATCTGTTTTTACAGCCTTAAGAATATCAATGCCATCCATACGGCTGTCTTTAAGCCAAATATCAAGTATCATAAGTGCGGGAGGTTCGGTATTTACCGCTGTCATCGCATCGTCAGAGTTGCCGGCAAGGCGTGTCGCATAACCTTCATCTTCAAGAATATCAGATATCAATTCTCGAATATCGAGCTCGTCATCAACAATAAGAATATCACTCACTTTACTTACTCCTGCTCAATTAAGCTGTGCGCAATAGGCAGCGTTATCACGGCCTTGGCACCAAAATGGGTACAACCCTCAAATGGGGCAGCATCATCGAGGCTCAAAGTCCCCCCATGCTCTTCAATAATTTTCTTAACTATCGGCAAACCTAGACCCGTTCCTTCATTCCGTGTTGTAACGTAGGGTTCAAACAGTCGGGTCCGATCCTCCGGTAAACCAATACCGCTGTCTGAAATAGTGATAACTATATCAACAGGACTAGTCTGCATTTTAACTGTAATAAGAGCTACGTGGTTGGGTGGGATATTATCATTTCGAAGAGTTTCAACAGCTTCACCCGCATTTTTCATCAAATTCGTAAGCGCCTGCGAAATCATTGTAGCGTCTATCTCAGTCAAAACTGGCTCGACCGGCAAGTCATCTAAAATCTTGATAGTGGGTTGGCCTAGTCGCTGTAACAAAACGCTGTCACGCACTAAAGCAGCCAAATCATGAGTTTTGCATTCCGGTTCTGGCATGCGCGCAAATTTTGAAAACTCATCAACGATGCGCCGCAGATCACCCGTCTGGCGGATAATTACGTCCGTCATTTGTTCAAGACTTTCACTATTCTCGCCAAGCCTAGGACCAAATTTCCGTTTTATGCGCTCTGCACTTAGTTGGATTGGCGTCAAAGGGTTTTTTATTTCATGCGCAATACGCCGCGCAACATCACCCCATGCAGCCATCCTCTGAGCACTAACAAGATCAGTAACATCATCGAAAGCGATCACATAGCCTTCCAATGTTTCATCTTCACCACGACGCGTCGACATCCGCACAAGTAAATTTTCTAAGCTACCATTTCGAATAACTTTGACTTCATCTTGTACTACTTCCATTCGACTTGCTTTAAGCATTAAAAATAATTCTTCAAACTCTGGAACAGCTACAGCCATTGGGACTGCATCCTTACCTTCATCCCAATCAAGCAATCTTACCCCTGATCTATTTACAAAAGTAATGATACCACTAGCATCTAAACCAACAACACCAGAAGTAACTGACCCAAGTACAGAATCAAAAAGCCTTCTTCTCCGCTCAATTTGATTATTATTGTCAACGAGAGATTTACGTTGTCTTTTGAGCTGCTTGATCATTTGATTAAAATATCTGCCTAGCATTGCGATTTCATCGTCGCCATCTTCTTCTAAGACTTGTACATCCAAGTCACCTGTTCCAACTCGTTGGGCAGCTCCGGTTAATCTTCCAATAGGACCAGACAGCCGTTCAGCAAACCAAAATCCCATCCAAATAGCAGCTAAAATAAGAATTAAAGCAAACCCAAGATAGATGAGCCCAAATTCAAAAACAACGCGTCCTCGTTCACTTTCTAGCTGCTGATATAGGCGGACAGTCTCTTGAGTTTCATCCAATAAAGATAAGATTTCACCGTCAACATCGCGACTTATATATAGATATCTATCAACAAAACTCGAAAGCGGGACCAGAGCGCGAAACTCGTTGTTAGCCCAATCTTCTATAATCAAAAATCCTTCAGCTTTAGCATCCAAAATTTCTTTTGGTGAAGGTTGTTCAAAATCAAATAAGTAAGAACGGTCACCACGGGCCCTCAGTTCACCTGTTCCATCAACCAAATATGCCTCTCGAAGACCACGTTGAACTTGTAACTGTCCGTCCGTCAGCACTTCACGATCCCCAACTGGTTGTGCGTTGCGAACGGTATCGATATAGCGTGCTAAGGCTAGTCCGTCTGTTGCCAAATCGCCGCGTTGTTCCGTTTCATATGCCTCAGCAGCAGCAAGAGAGGAACCGACCACGCTACTTACTCTTTCAGAAAACCAGCCTTCAAGACCAATATTCAATGTCAAGCCAGCAAATATAGCTACAGTTACTGTTGGTATCAGTGCTAACAGAGCAAAAGCTCCCGTCAAACGAAGATGCAACTGAGATCCCGCTGATTTAGCCCGACGTGCGGCAACAAGCCGTCCAATCTGAGATAATACCAGTGCAGCAACAATTAATACATAAACAAAATCTGCAAGTAAAATCAGCCTTAATGCTGGAGCACTGGCACCTTGATCCAATGGTCCAAGAACAAGGAAAGTCGTCAGAGCTAGAATCGGCCCAAGCAAGACTAAGGAAAATGCTAGTCCGGTGCGTACCCGCTTTGTACGGCGCAAACGATCCAACTTCTTTGACCAAGTCGTGCGTGTTTTTAATGCCACGTAGCATGCCCTCGATGATGCGGTGCTTAAGCACCATTACCGCTATATCCAGTGGCCATTAGCGCAATGCGCCCTATCGGCCACGAGTTGTGTGGCAGTATTACATCAATTTACGACGCCGTGTCACCTGTATATCGAGATCTGAGATTTTTTTCCTCAGCGTGTTTCTATTAATTCCAAGTAAATTCGAACATTTAGCCTGATTTCCTCCAGTTGCATCCAACGCAATTTCCAGAAGAGGAGCCTCTATTTCTCTCAAAATACGGCCATAAAGACCCTCAGGAGGCAATATATTGCCATGCAAATCAAAATATCGGCGGAGATGTTGCGCAACAGAAGCCCCCAATTTTTCGGTATCCCCCGCCCTTCGCATCGACTTTATTTCTGGTTGATTTCCTAAAACCTGCCGGACCTCACCAGCGGTAATTTCGACTGCGCGGCTAATTAACCCAAGACTGCGAACCGCGTTTTCTAACTGGCGAACGTTTCCTGGCCAGCTATAATTTCTAAAGATTTCGGCCGCTTCAAGAGATAAAACGCGTGGAGCTTGACCTAATTTCTCTTCACGTAATAAAAAATGTTCCACTAAAAGTGGTATATCATCAACCCTTTCGCGCAATGATGGGACATCAAGAGTTGTCCCAGACAAACGATAATACAAATCTTTTCTAACAGCCCCCGCCTCCATTGCTGAGGTTAAATCACTTTGACTAGCGGCTAAAAACCGAGGGGTATATTCACCAGGAGTATCCATCATGCGCACAATGCGTGCCTGTTGTTCATCTGAAATATCACTAATTTCATCAATTAAAAGAGTACCACCTTTGACCCTAGCCAAAATACGTGCAGGACCCTCCAAATCTTGTAAATCTGATGCAGAAACCGTCACAAAAGGCAAAGTCCGCCGGTCTGAGAAATCGTGAATAGCACGAGCAATCACCGATTTTCCTGTTCCACTTTCCCCCCAAATTAGGATCGGAAGATCAGTGTGCATAACACGAGCCACTACGCGATAAAGAGATTGCATTATTGCAGTACGACCTATCATCGGTAAATCATCAGGACGGTCATCATCCGCGCTACGATAAGACCTGTGTGCCTGAAGCTCCAATGCCTTAGCTGTACGCTTCATTAGATCAGGGAGGTCAAAAGGTTTTGGCAGGTAGTCATACGCCTCAGCTTCTGCCGCTTGGATGGCAGTCATAATGGTATTCTGTGCGGAAATAACGATAACAGGCAGACCCGGTCGATCCTTTGCTATTTTTGGTAACATTTCTAATCCGTTACCATCCGGCATCACCACGTCACTTATTACCAAGTCACCTTTACCTTCGCTAACCCAACGCATCAAAGTGGTGAGGCTTGATGTTGCATGAACTTTGCATCCAGCACGGGTCAACGCTTGCGTTAATACAGTACGAATTGTACGATCATCATCAGCAACTAAAACAGTCCCATCCATTTATCAGCCCTCTTTAACTTTAGCAGTAGTTTTCATCTGTAAAGAACGCGGCAGTGAAAGGCGAAAAATTGTTTCGCCCGGTACGGAGGTGACTGAAATCCAACCACCTAAGTCAGATATAATTTTAGATACTAGTGCCAAACCGAGACCAGTGCCGTTTTCCTTGCCCGAAACGAACGGGTCAAAAATATCGCCCGCAATACTTTCAGGCAATCCAGGCCCGTCATCAATAATTTCAATTTGTAAGGGAAGCGACTGCCCAGACCCATCTGCTCGGCGTAGACGGAAGGAATGCTCGAAAAAGCTACGCATTCTTACTGTACCGCCATTCTTACCAGCAGCTTCAGATGCATTTTTCAGAAGGTTAAGGACAACTTGAAGTAGCTGGTCTGGATCACCAAACGCCAGTGGAAGAGATGGGTCATAATCTTCAATAATTTGCATTTGCGCACCAAAGCCAAGTAACGCGGATCGCCTAGCTCTATCTAAAACATCATGAACATTAACAGGTTTAAGAATAGGTGGTGACAGATTCCCAAATTGTTCAACCTGCTCTAAAAGTTTAACAATTCTTCGGCATTCACCTACAATTAGGTCAGTTAATTCCAAATTTTCAGTGTCTAAATTCATACTTATAAGTTGAGCTGCGCCTGTGATCCCAGCGAGTGGGTTTTTGATTTCATGAGCCAACATTTCGGCCATTCCAATTGCAGACTTAGCAGCAGATTTAACAGAATGATTTTGGGTCATACGTCCAGCGAGTTCACGCGGTGAAATCATTAAAATCATGTGATCTGGAGCCCCTAGAAGAGGAGCTATTTGTAGCGCACATTGTAGAGGTGCGCGTTGACCATTTCCCACATCTACATCATTTACAAAAAGGGGGGTATTGTTTTTTCGAGCTCTTAACAGGCTTTCTTCTAACGGCGCATCAACTGTTAACTGATCCCAAATAGGAGAACCACTCATCGCCTTGCTAGATGAATTAAAAAAACCCTCTGCCGCTGAATTAATATCAATAATCTCATCTGTGGGCCCAATCACAATAGCAGGAACCGGTATGGAAGCCCAAAGATCACCATCCACCTTCATGCGGCTAACTTTTCATCCATCGGTTGCAGGGCTCTACGCAATAAATCAATAGTTTCTGACGGTGCCTTTGCGGTCAAAACCGCACGCCTCATTTCAGTAGATGTTTTTACTGTATCCATAAACCAACCTAAATGTTTTCGAGAAACGCGAAGACCAGTTGTAGCTCCGTAAAAGCGTAATATTTCTTCATAATATGCAATAACCATATCGACGAAATCATCACCCGTTGGAACTGTCGGAGCAGGAGTACCGTAAATTGAGTGGGCCACTTCCGCCAACACCCAAGGACGCCCTTGTGCGCCACGACCGATCATAACACCATCTGCACCAGACAACGATAAAGCCTCACACGCTGTCTTGGCATCTACGATATCCCCATTGGCTATCACAGGGATTTTCACGGCCTCTTTCACCTTTTTAATTGCAGCCCAATTAGCCCGTCCATTATAAAACTGACAACGGGTGCGGCCGTGGATTACAAGCTGGTGAATACCTGCTGCCTCTGCACGAACCGCAATCTCAGAAGCATTCATATGTCTTTCGTCCCAGCCCAAACGCATTTTCAGTGTAACTGGAATATCCACAGAACTAACTACCGCATCAATCAATGACAGTGCGTGATCCGGATCGCGCATGAGTGCCGAACCTGAATACCCTTGCGTCACCTTTTTGGCTGGGCATCCCATATTAATGTCAATTACCGTTGCGCCCTGGCCAGCAATTATTCTTGCAGCTTCAGCCATCGGAGCAGTTTCTCGCCCTGCTAACTGCACCGCTGTTCCAGTCTTCCCAAGACCAAGTTGTGTTTTTTCCCAACTACCTTGGCGATGATTTAACATATCGTGGCTGGCAACCATTTCTGAAACTACCATGCCAGCACCAAAAGTTGCGACCAACTCACGAAACGGGAGATCCGTAATTCCTGCCATCGGCGCGAGCATCACCGGAATATCCATTTTTAGTTCTACTGTTTTCATTATATTTAATTTGAATCCTGTGACGTGGACACTCAACACAATATTGCGACTATACTCAATTCATTAAACCACAATATTGCACACAAAATTAGCTACTGCTTAAAAAATAGGCATTTAGAACAGCATGGACAGTGAATTATCAAGACCTTACAAAGACGAAATGAAGTGCGTTAAACGAAAATGACAGCCTCTGCTATAATTGTGGCTGCGGGGCGAGGGGTCCGGGCGGGTGGCAACGTGCCAAAACAGTGGCAACTGCTACTTGGTAAAACTATTTTTTCACATACTATTGATGTATTCCAAAAGCATCCTGCTATAACAGAAATTATAGTCGTTTTAAACCACAATGACATGGCCCACTTTGAAAATTTTAACAAAGAAGGCAATATTAAAGTAGTGTTTGGCGGCATAAATAGGGCAGCCTCTGTACGTAATGGATTAGCCGTAACAGAGCAAAACCAATTTGTACTTATCCATGATGTCGCGCGTCCCTTAGTTAAACTTCAAACTATCTCGGATGTTTTGTCAGCATTAAAAAATTCTCAAGGAGCAGCCCCTGCTCTACCCGTCACTGATGCAATATGGACTGTTGTCAATGGCCAAGTTACAGGAACAAAAAATCGTTCTGGACTTGTTCGTGCACAAACGCCCCAAGGTTTTAATCGTAAAGCCATAATCGAGGCACACTCTGCTCATCAGGGTGAAGCACCAGACGACGTTACAGTAGCGCAAGCCTATGGGCTGAATGTGACTACTGTAGCGGGCGATGAAGAAAATTTAAAAATAACCCACCCTGCGGATTTCGAGCGGGCACAACTTATCATGCGAGGACGTAATGGACGTTAGGCTAGGTAACGGTTTTGATGTACACTCATTTGGCGAAGGGGATCATGTTATTCTTTGTGGAGTTAACGTGCCGCATTCTAAGGGGCTCATTGGACACTCAGACGCAGATGTCGCTATGCATGCAGCAACAGATGCAATTTATGGTGCTTTAGCTTTAGGCGATATTGGTCAACATTTTCCACCGTCTGATCCTCAGTGGAAAGATGCCAAAAGTAATATATTCTTAAGCCATTCATATAGTTTAGTTACTAGAATGGGATTTATAATTTCGAATTTAGATTGCACAATTATTTGTGAATTTCCTAAGATAGGGCCCTACTCAGCAGCAATGAGTTCATCGCTGGCAGATATCTTACAAATTGACGAAAAACGCGTTTCAGTAAAGGCTACCACATCGGAAAAGCTTGGCTTTACAGGACGTGGCGAAGGAATTGCTTGTATAGCAACAGCAGCGCTAGTGAAAATATGATTGCACGTTTAATAGGTACAGTCTGCGGAGTGGGCTACCTTAAACCAGCTCCCGGGACTTGGGGCTCAGTTGTTGCACTATTTCTGGCTTGGTTACTTCATTCAGTTGGCGGTTTTGGATTACTTTTTTTTAGTATACTCATTTATTTTACTGCTGCTTGGTGGGCAACGTCTCAAATGATTAAAAATCAAGAAGATCATGACCCGAGTGAAATAGTAGCTGATGAAGTGATCGGACAGTGGATAGCAATCATCCCAATTAGCTTTACAGCATCTGCGCGCGGGTTAGATATTCTAGAAATGTGGCCAGGCTGGTTAGCTGCATTTGGACTTTTTAGACTTTTTGACATTTGGAAGCCTTGGCTGATCGGTAAAGCAGATCAGCGGGGTGATGCCCTTGGCGTGGTGCTTGATGACGTGATCGCAGGTTTATTTGCAGCAATTGGCATATCGGCTTTGGCAATGCTCGCGCATGGAACAATTCTATGAGAATTGCCACAGAAATAATAAAGATAGCCAAAAAAAAAGGCATCATGATTGCTACCGCAGAAAGTTGTACGGCTGGGATGGTCGCAACAGCCCTTACCGATATACCCGGGTCATCTAACGTCATAGACCGCGGCTACGTAACCTATTCTGATGATGCCAAGACTGAAATGCTTGGGGTACTGTCGACTACATTAGCTTCTCACGGAGCAGTCAGCGAACAAGTTGCAGCGGAAATGGCAATTGGAGCTTTAACTCAAGCACCCGTGCATTTGACTGTTTCAGTCACTGGAATCGCTGGGCCAGGTGGATCTCAATTCAAACCAGAAGGTCTTGTTTGCTTTGGCTTAGCAAATGCTCAGCATGTCAAAACAAAGCTAATCAATTTTGGCGCTATCGGACGCAAACAGGTTAGGCTCGAAGCGAGAAACTACGCGTTGTCCATGATTTACAAGTTCTTGACGGAAGTCCAATAACAAGACTTTCTATTTTGGTTTAATTATAGGCAAAAAACTATTTTAAGCGATTAAATATTAGTCAGTTTACATTTTGCATCAGAATAGAGCACTTTTAAACAATTTGCTTCTTTTTTCCACAATGCAGCTCAGCCAAGTCTTTCATAAATGAAACAGGAGATAAATATGGACGGAGCAGACACAGCATGGGTCATTGTGGCAACTACGCTTGTACTTATGATGACACTGCCAGGCTTAGCGCTTTTTTACGGAGGGCTTGTACGAGCACGTAACGTTTTAAGCGTATTTATGCACTGTTATGCAATCGCCTGTTTGATGAGTATTCTTTGGTTCACCGCAGGTTACTCTATTGCATTTGGTAGCGGAGACAGCGGGTTTTGGGGAGGACTTAGCAAGTTTGCTTTAAGTGGAGTTACAATTGACTCCCTCAGTGGAACCATACCAGAAATATTATTTTTTGCATTTCAAATGACTTTTGCAATTATCACGCCGGCACTAATCGTTGGTGCATATGTTGAACGAATAGGGTTTGCTTTCGTCCTACTTTTTTCGAGCTTGTGGATGCTTTTATGCTACGCGCCGGTAGTTCACTGGATCTGGGGAGGCGGTTTCCTTGCTGATGGTGGGATTTTTGGAAATATTGGTGTTAGAGACTTTGCTGGTGGCATTGTTGTGCACGAAACAGCAGGCATAGCAGCGCTTGTTCTTGCAGTATTTTTGGGTCCTCGCAAAAACCATACAACACCGCCGCATAGTCCTGGCATGGTGATGATGGGAGCAGCTTTGCTCTGGGTAGGCTGGTTTGGTTTCAACGGTGGCTCTCAACTCGCCGCAGATGGAGGAGCCGCCATGGCTTTGACAGTTACTCATATCTCTGCAGCTATGGCATCGCTTACCTGGGCTCTTTGGGAAAAAATTAAGTTTGGAAAAGCGTCTTTAGTAGGCATGGTCACTGGAACAATAGCGGGACTGGCTTCTATCACTCCAGCAAGTGGTTTTGTCAGTCCAATTGAGGCCTTGGTAATAGGAGCAATTGCTGGTATTTTGTGTCAAGAAGCCGTTACTATAATGCGCAATGTACTTCAAATTGATGACACTTTGGACGTATTTGCTGTCCACGGGGTTGGAGGTATATTCGGAATAATTATGATAGCAGTATTTGGGGCAGGAAGTTGGTTTGCACAGCTCGGATCTCTTGCAATTGTGGGCATTTACACAATGGTGGTAACAGTGGTTTTAGTTCTTATAATACGGGCTGTTACACCGATGCGTGTAGATGAAGATACAGAAGTTAACGGACTTGATCTGGCCATTCATGGGGAACGAGCTTATGATATTACAAGCTAGTATCGTGAGAAAATTTTTAAATAAACTCAAGTCAAATGGGCCTTAAGTTTATTTACTTTCGGGCCATCCGTTTTTTAAGTTAAAAAGGTGATATATTTGCTTGTTTTAAAAGTACTGAAACCAGGTTAAGTATACAGGCATACATATTTTTTAATCAGGTTTTTAATATCATGACACTCAATATCGGAAATTAAAATCACCTTACGTTAGGCGTATAGAGAAGCAGCCCTTCTTTCAAAAGCACGGACAATACGCTGCATGGCCTCGTTAAATACAATTCCTATAATCCCCTGCAAAATAGCATTACGGAACTCAAAATCCACAAAGAAAAATACCTCGCAGCCGCCGTCAACGTTTTTAAAAGCCCAATTAGACTTCATATACCTAAATGGGCCATCTAAGTATTCTGTATCAATCATACGACTACCTGCCCAAAGGACTACACGGCTGGAAAAACGTTCCCGAAAAACTTTAAAGCTAATAACTAGATCTGCCGACATCACTTCGTGGTCGGCTAGTGGCGTGATTTGACGAACGCGGGCGGCAGAGCACCACGGGAGAAACTCAGGGTAAGATGCTACATCTGCTACTAAATCATACATTTGCTCTGCCGAATATGGCAGGAAACGGGTTTCGGAGTGAGTAGGCATTGCGTTAAACTAGACCTCTGGTTCAATATAGTAGCATGTGTCGCTTAAACACCGTGGAATCAAGGGGAAGAAAATGTCTAAGCAGCAATATGTAATAGATCAAATGATTTCCGCAAAGACTATTGCAGCACGTATTGAAGATCTCTGCCTTGATATTCAGAAGGAATTTTCGGGTACGGATAAACTTATCGTTGTGGGTTTATTAAGAGGAAGTTTTGTATTTATTGCAGATTTAGTGCGCGAGTTAGACTTACCAATCGAAGTCGACTTTTTAGAAGCCTCATCCTATGGAGACGACATGGAAAGTAGTAGAGAAGTCAGAATACTTAAGGATTTAAGAGGTGCTATTGAAGGGCGCGATGTCTTAGTTGTAGAGGACATTGTGGACACCGGGCACACCATGCACCACGTCACTAGACTTCTAAAAGGACGCAAACCATCTAAATTGCGTACTATTGCCTTACTCGACAAACCCAGCAGACGCGAGGTAGCTTGTAAAGCAGACTGGACAGGCTTTGAAATATCTGACGAATTTGTTGTGGGCTATGGCATTGATTTTGCACAACGCAATCGCAATTTACCGTTTATCGGAAAAGTTCGCTTTACCTAAAAGAAATAAAAATTGGATTACCAGTTTATCAAATTCGGATATAACCGGGTTTTATAAAAAAGCTATAAAACTCAAAATAATAGTGGAGAAAAATATGCAGAGTAAATTCAGTCTAAGCCTTTCCGCTTGTATCCTAATTATAATGACAACATTAGCCGGTGCAGATAACTATTCTAACTCAGAACTTAAGAAAGCTACTGCTGCAAGACATTCCCAAATGCAAATGATAGCGTATCATACAGGCTTGCTGAGTGAGATGGCAAAAGGAAGTACTGCTTATAACGCCGACCTTGCAACCGCGGCGGCTGAAAACTTAGCTACTGTCGCTTCCATGAAACGTATCACTCTTTGGTTAATCGGCTCCGAACAAGGCGCTATTGCCAAGTCTCGGGCTAAATCTGAAATTTGGAGTGATTCCATAGGATTTGAGAAAACAGCATTAGCTTTTGAAGCAGCTAGTAACGCTATGATAATTGCAGCTGGTCAGAATGTAGACACTTTGCGCACAGCTATGAGCAGCATTGGAAAAAGTTGTCAATCTTGCCACGAAAGCTACCGCGGTCCAAAAAATTGAGGTTATCTAATGGGCGCTAAGGGTTTTATCACCATTGCATTGACTGTTTGTGTTTTCGCTGCTTTTTATTTCACTCGTCCCGCCGCGCTTGCTATTAGTTTTGCCTCAAACTACGCTCCTAGCACTGAAGCGGGGGCATTAGTTTTTCATGCAGCTGGATGTGCTACTTGCCACATCTCGCCAGCTGCAGAATACTCCGAAATGCCAGAGTTGGCTGGTGGTATAGCTTTTCCTAGCCAGTTTGGTACTTTTTATGCACCTAATATCTCACCACATCCTACAAGGGGTATTGGAGCTTGGGACTTAGACGCTTTTGCCAGTGCAGTAATGCTTGGCGTATCTCCTAACGGACAACACTATTATCCAGCATTCCCGTATCTAGCCTACCAGCACATGACAGTAAATGATGTTGCTGACTTATTTGAGTACATTCAAACACTACCAGCCAGCGGAACTTCCAGTGTGTCACATGATTTGATATTTCCTTTCAATATTAGGCGCGGCTTAGGGTTTTGGAAATTAGCGTTTGCGGATAATAAATATGTAAAAAAAATCACCAAAGATCCGAAAATTGATCGTGGAACTTATCTGGTAGAGGGCCTTGGCCATTGTGCCGAATGCCACACACCCCGTAACGCTGCAGGAGCATTGGATAAAAGCCAGTGGATGGCAGGAGCTCCAAATTTATCTGGTAGCGGGTTAGTTCCAAATATTACTCCCGCTGTACTTGATTGGACCGAAGCAGATTTGATAGAATATTTTACCTCAGGATTCACTCCCGAATATGACACCGCTGGTGGTAAGATGGCTGATGTAATACATAATCTATCAAAGCTACCGCAAGAAGATCGAGAAGCAATAGCAGCATATGTGCTAGCACTAAAGCCCCTACCATAGGTTACAGTATAAACGCCTTCTATGCTCAAAAACGACTACCATCATTAAATCCCAAATGTAGTTAGCCAATCACAAAAGTAATCTTAAACCAACCATGAAAAAAGATATATCGGGTCAATTATCGTGTACTATTATGTGTAATAAACCATGTGTTTATTTTCTTTTGAAGTAAAATAAATTAATTCTGCAAACGCGCCGTGCGTAGCCTCTCAAAATCATCTCCAGCATGGTACGATGACCTAGTCAAGGGCGTCGCTGACACCATTAAAAAACCCTTACCATACGCAGACTTTTCGTAAGCTTTAAATTCATCCGGATGAACAAAACGATCTACTCGGTGATGTTTTGTAGTTGGTTGAAGGTATTGACCAATAGTCAAAAAATCGATGTCAGCGGCCCGCATATCATCCATTACTTGCATTACAGACTGACGATTTTCACCCAATCCAACCATTATACCGGACTTAGTAAACATTGTTGGATCATATTCTTTAACTCTTTGTAATAATCTTAATGAGTGAAAATACCGCGCGCCCGGCCTTACTTCAGGATACAACCCTGGAACTGTTTCAAGGTTATGATTGAAAACATCTGGTCGCGCTTCAACAACAATCTCTAAGGCTCTATTATCACACCTAATAAAATCAGGAGTTAATATTTCTATTGTGGTGCTTGGACTGCTATGGCGAACCGCCCGAATTGTCTGCGAAAAATGCTCGGCGCCACCATCAGCGACATCATCTCGATCCACACTAGTTATCACCACGTGTTTTAGACCAAGTTTTTTGACTGCATGAGCCACGCGACCTGGTTCAAATGCATCTAAATCTTCCGGCGGCCTACCTGTAGCAATGTTACAGAAAGTACAAGAACGTGTACAAACCTCCCCCATAATCATCATGGTTGCGTGGCCTTGGCTCCAGCATTCGCCAACATTGGGGCACCCAGCTTCCTCGCAAACTGTCACCAAATTGTTATCACGCATTATTCTAGCTGTTTTTAAATATCCAACCCCACCAGGGGCCTTAACTCTTATCCATGCTGGCTTTTTAGGCTGTGGGTTATCTGGACGACCCGCCTTTTCAGGATGTCGTTGGGCTGGAATTTTTAGATCTCGCATATAAATAAATCCGCAATTCTGACATAATTGAGTATAGTATAAGTTAAAGTGAAAAAAATTCCTAAACACGCGACGCATGGCCGCTATGCAAAAAATTCTCGCGTGGCGATTGTTTTGTTTATGCCCTAGTCCACTAAATATTGCAAAATGCCATTTGGAAACCTTGTTGGTAAAACAGACACCTAAAACTAAAAAACAAAAACAGTTTTGGTAAATTTACTTGTTATGCACATTGCAGAATTTCGACCAATCACTAATTCAGCTGAATAATAATTACATTAGAGATACCTCAGCATAATTTCGTTTTTACAAATTTCCATAATTTTACTTCATAAAACAATGGTAAATTTTCCAAAATCACCAAATACGTTGTTTTACTGAGGTCCCTTAAAATTTTAAATAAATTATTCATTGTGCAGAATAACATTTCTAAATGAAGATAATCACATCACATAAAACTATCCGGTGCTGCCTCTTTTTTCCTCACTACAAATGCATCTAATGCTTCTAGCACAGCTATATCGATCGGTGGTTGCTTATAATCTTTAAGCATTTTCTCGACACGCTGTCCTGCTAAAGCTATTGTATCACATGCACCCTCGTCCTGCCATGTCTCAAAAGGTTTGTAATCTAGTAAGTCTGACTTCCAAAATGCAGATTTAAAATTTGCTTGCGTGTGCGCACAACCGAGGTAGTGCCCACCAGGTCCAACTTCACGTATCGCATCCATCGCTTGAGCATTTTCATCCAACTGCACACCAGCTGCAAAATGATGCAAAGCACCTAATTGGTCAGCATCCATTACAAACTTTTCAAAAGAACTAACTAGTCCACCCTCAAGCCATCCACAGGAATGAAGCATAAAATTTACACCTGCCAACAAGCCCATATTAAGAGAATTAGCGGTTTCATAAGCTGCTTGTGCGTCAGGCAGCTTCGATCCACAAAATGAACCTGCAGAACGATACGGCAGGCTTAAGCGCCGAGCCAACTGTCCAGCTCCATAGGTAATATGACTGGCCTCAGGCGTTCCAAACGTAGGTGCACCTGAATTCATATCGATGGACGTAACAAATGCTCCCATAATTACAGGTGCACCAACACGACAGAGTTGAGAGTACGCAATACCAGCCAAGACTTCAGCAAAAACTTGTGTAAGCGTGCCTGCTACAGAAACTGGCGCCATCGCACCACCAACAATAAATGGAGAAATAATACAGGCTTGATTTGCCTTAGCGTATACTTCCAGAGCGCCCATCATCACGTCATCAAAAGTCATCGGTGAATTAATATTAATAAGTGATGTCATCACAGTATGTTGCCTAACAAACTCTTTGCCAAACAGTATTTCACACATTTGAACAGAGTCGCGCGCTCTACTTGGCTCCGTGACAGACCCCATAAACGGCTTATCAGATAGTGTCATATGGGCATGCAGCATATCAAGATGACGTTTATTAACGGCAATATCTGTTGGCTCACAAACAGTCCCACCTGAATGATGTAACCATTTTGACATATAGCCTAGCTTAACAAAATTTTTAAAATCATCCATGGTGGCGTATCTGCGACCACCAGAAACATCACGTACAAAAGGCGGTCCATAAACAGGTGCCAAAACCAAGTTTTTGCCACCTATCACTACGTTCCTATCAGAGTTACGTGCATATTGCGTATAACTAGACGGTGCAGTTTCACAAAGTTTTTTTGCCAATCCACGAGGTATTCGCACCCGTTCTCCTTTGACGTCTGCACCCGCCTCTTGCCATCTCTGCAATGCAACTGGGTTATCCAGAAAATTTACCCCAATCTCCTCTAAAATAGTCTCAGCATTATGTTCTATAAGATCTAACGCCTCTTCCGTCAGAACCTCAAAATTAGGAATATTACGTTCAATAAACTTAGCAGTTTCGAACGAAACGGCAGTACGTTCAGCACGTCGAGCCGCACCACCTCCTCCACGACTCCGTCTGCGTAATGCTGCCTCAGTCATTGCTATTCCCCCAAGTCGTATTCACCAAAGGCAACGTATGCATCTTCTGCAAAATCACGCGTGCAGATACGGCCCAAAAGAGATGAAAGCGACATCTACCCAATTCTTACTTTTAAAAATGTTACTGTCAGAGATTACGCAACTAAATTCCAAGCCTTAATATTAGACAATCTTCCTGCGCAGCACTTGCCACGGCCGCTGGCCAGGCATATTGCAAGGTTATGATAAAAAAGACCCATGACCGCCTTCTCATCATTGACTTCGGTAGCCAAGTAACACAGCTAATCGCAAGACGCCTACGAGAACTAAATGTCTATTGCGAAATCCATCCGTTTCAACAAGTAACTGACACATTTTTGGCCGATTTTCGACCAAAAGCAATTATTTTGTCGGGTGGTCCTGCATCAGTTTTTTCCAAAGGCGCACCAATGCCACCAAAATTGGTCTTTGAATTGGATATTCCTGTATTGGGTATTTGCTATGGCCAACAAGTGATGATGCAATTACTTGGTGGCAAGGTCGAACGCGGCCATGGCACTGCTGAGTTTGGGCGTGCTTACGTAACACCAACAAGCCTTAAAGAAGGTTTTTTAAACGGTTGGTTTATGACAGACCGCGAGCAAGTTTGGATGAGTCACGGAGATCACGTGAGTAAAATTGCGCCGGGATTTGAGGTTTATGGGACCTCTCCCAACGCACCTTTTGCTATTACAGCGGACACCAATCGAAAATTTTTTGCGGTACAATTTCATCCAGAAGTACACCACACTCCCAATGGCTCAAAGTTTTTCGAGAATTTTATATCTCTTGCTGGATTTAATGGCGATTGGACTATGAGCGCTTATCGTGATGACGCTATCACAAAAATTCGTAAACAAGTTGGTTCAAACCGCGTCATCTGCGCTCTTTCAGGAGGAGTGGATAGCTCTGTAGCCGCTGTACTTATTCATGAGGCGATTGGTGATCAATTAACATGTGTTTATGTTGACCATGGCTTAATGCGGAAAGATGAAAGTACAGAAGTCATCAAAATGTTTCGTGAACATTATAACCTTCCGCTGTTACACGCAGACGAATCTAAACTTTTTTTGGGAAAACTTGAAGGAGTCAGCGATCCGGAAGAAAAACGTAAGATTATTGGAAATTTGTTTATTGAAGTATTTGAGAAATATGCAAAAAAAATTGGTGGAGCAACCTTTTTAGCTCAAGGTACTTTATATCCAGACGTGATAGAGTCCGTTTCATTTAATGGAGGACCGTCAGTCACTATTAAGTCTCACCACAATGTAGGTGGCTTACCTAAACGTATGAAAATGAAATTGGTTGAACCACTGCGTGAACTTTTCAAGGATGAAGTAAGAACCCTAGGCTATGAACTAGGATTACCATCAAGCTTTATAAAACGCCACCCGTTTCCCGGCCCCGGCCTCGCTATTCGCTGCCCAGGTGAAATAACTGGCTCTAAACTGGAAATACTCCGAGCAGCCGACGCTGTTTACATTGATCAAATTCAAAAACACGGCCTGTACGATGAGATTTGGCAAGCATTTGTCGCTATTTTACCAGTAAAGACAGTTGGAGTCATGGGCGACGGACGGTCTTATGACTATGCGTGCACTTTACGGGCCGTAACATCCGTTGACGGCATGACAGCAGATTACTATCCGTTTACTCATGAGTTTCTCGGTGAAACGGCAGCCCGCATCATAAATGAGGTGGCCGGCATTAATAGAGTAACTTACGATATCACCTCCAAACCCCCGGGCACAATAGAGTGGGAGTGAGATTAAAAATAAGGTATATTTTCTATTAAACAATACTTTGTATTGTAAAATTAATTTAAAATTAGTCTAGTGTAATTGACTGAAAAATAGTGAAAACATCGGATGAAAGAAGATTTTGTTGTTGAAGGTTTCAATGTTCCACCGCACCCAAAGGGAATGGTCCTGAATGGCAAAACTGTTCGATTAGAACCTTTAAATGTTGATCAACACTCAGAAGATTTGTTTGAGTCAAACTCTTTAGACATAGAGAGATTGAACTGGAGGTATCTACCGTATGGACCGTTTAAAACGTTAGAAACTTTCCAGAAATGGTTAACCGATAAAGCAACTAATGGTGAGCCCTCATTTTTTTCTATTGTGAGACTTACGGATAACAAAGCAGTAGGAGTAGCAAGCTTTCTTCGAATAAACCGAAATGACGGTACCATCGAAGTGGGACATATTAACTATTCTCCACTTCTTCAAAAGACGCGCGAAGGTACAGAAGCGATGTATCTTATGATGGAGTGGGCATTTGACAATGGGTACAGACGTTATGAATGGAAGTGTAATGCTCTCAACATAAAGAGTAGATATGCCGCCCAAAGATTAGGGTTGTCTTACGAAGGCGTATTTAGACAAATGGCAATCAGTAAAGGTAGAAACAGAAATACGGCGTGGTTTGCGTCAATTGATAAAGAGTGGAATGCTCTCAAAGCGTGCTTTGAAACTTATCTCGCAGATGACAATTTTAATGCTGATGGAATACCTAAGGTATCACTCTCTGAACTTAAAAAGCCGTTATTGTATAAATTAGACAACAAAGATTTCAGTTAATTAACACAAGCTAACAGCTTGAAAGTTTCAAACCAAATTTTGATGTTTTCACTACTTTTAAACAGCTTAATGTGCGCTTTTGAGTGCGCAGAATCTAGTCTAATGTTGTCAGCTGTTAGAAAGCCTGAAAAAGACACAATAATAAAAATTACCTAAAGGGTTGAAACTATTGAGTGGTAAAAAAAATGTAAAAATCCAGTAACTACACCACAAAATATATGTGTTATTATGATCGAGAAAACGATTTTTCATATTTAAAGACAGTTCATTTTTGGGCTCGAAAACAATAGATAACAGACATGAATTCATTAGTAATGTCGCACGATACTTCAAGTTATAGTAGGAAAATCATTATGAAAACCATCTTCATGTAGTGCAATAATACCTTGGATTTCAGATTTTAATTCCGATAACGGTAAGCCTACCTAACTTTAACTCACCAACTAAATAGAGAAGATTTGTCTTTTAAAATCCTGAGTTATCTGCTCGAGGTGTAAAATGAACAATATAACTAAAGCAGCTTTTTGGATGTCCGGATCCATCGCGTCATTTTCATCAATGGCTGTGGCCGGTCGCGAAATTGGCAACGCAGTCAACGACTCACTTGATACATTTGAAATTATGATGTTCCGTAGTTTGGTTGGAGTTTTAATCATTTGCGGTATCGCCGGAGCAACTGGTGCATGGCAGAGAATAACAACAAAGCGATTAAAAACGCATTTTATTCGTAATCTTGCACATTTTACTGGTCAAAATCTTTGGTTTTATGCAGTTACCGTAATTCCTTTGGCTCAAGTTTTTGCGTTGGAGTTTACCTCACCTATTTGGGTAATAGTTTTGAGCCCATTATTATTAGGCGAACGAATAACTCATGCACGTGTTATTGCTGCAGCTTTAGGTTTTGTTGGCATTTTAATAATTGCACGACCTAATATGACAGGCATGAGCCCCGGAGTAATGACCGCTGCCGCGTCGGCTATTTTTTTTGCCCTTACAAATATTTTAACAAAACGACTCACACGTTATGAAGATGTAATTTCAATTTTATTCTGGCTTACAACAATGCAACTTGTAATGGGAACGATGATGGCAGGCTATGACGGTGAAATTGCGCTGCCAACGGCGACTACTTTGCCCTGGGTTATATTAATAGGAGTCGCTGGGGTCATAGCCCATTATAGCCTGACCAGTGCTCTGGCTATTGCACCAGCCACCGTGGTTGTACCAATTGATTTCATAAGACTTCCTACGATTGCCGTTATTGCTATGCTTGTTTATGGTGAACTAATTGATGTCTGGGTTTTTATTGGTGCGGTATTGATTTTTGCAGGCAACTATTTCAACATTTGGGTAGAAACAAAAAGTTCTATTCGAAATTAAATAAAGACCATACTAATTAAATATTTATAAGCAAAACATGATGGACGTTATTATCCGTGTGCTTTTTGAGCAATCAATTAAATCTTTACTTGTTTTAACTCACAAGTGTTATCCTCAAACATTGACCAAACAGCGCCAGCCAAGTTAACACCAAGCCTACGGCTTTGAATGAGGACTAAGAAATGCTATACCAAGATGCCCATCAGTGGTGCGCCGCTGATCAAAAGCGGGTAATGCTTTTTGGGATGTCGGGCTTAGGTAAAACTCATATGTCAACGACACTTCGATCCACTGGTAATTGGTACCATTATTCAATCGATTATCGTATTGGGACAAGGTACATGGGCGAATTAATTGTCGATAATGCTAAATTTGAAGCAATGAAAGTACCTTTTCTGCGAGATCTTCTTTTATCAGACAGTATATATATCAGCTCAAACGTAACTTTTGAAAATCTTTCACCTGTCTCATCTTACTTAGGCAAACCAGGGGCCCCTGCTGACGGCGGGATTCCCATCATAGAATATCGTCGCCGACAGGAACAATTTCGTCATTCGGAAATTCAAGCATTAGAAGACACTGAATATTTTGCCGATCGAGCGCGAAGGCTGTATGGATACTCGCACTTTATATGTGACACTGGCGGATCAATTTGCGAATGGATAAATGTCAACGATGAAAAAGATCCGCTTATGACAAAACTAAGTAACATTTGTTTGCCAGTTTGGATAAAAGGAGACGATGCTCACACAAATGCCCTTGTAGAACGCTTCGATAAAGCGCCAAAACCAATGTCTTACCAGCCAGAATTTTTTCTTAAATGCTGGAAAGACTATTTGACTGAAACCGGCGATAAAGAAGACAATGTAAACCCTGATACCTTTATTCGCTGGACTTATGCGCGAGCACTGGCGCATCGGCAACCTAGGTACGAAAGAATGGCTCGTTGGGGTGTCACAATTACGGCTGATGACGTTGCGTCATTGAACAAAGAGTCAGATTTTACAGACTTGATTGCGTTGGCACTTGAGCAACGCAAAACTTAACTATATCTCGCTCAGCAAGGTGATTTAAAACTCTGCTTAAAATATATAAACAGCGTAAATTTAAACCGGTAAGAAAGCACCCTATGCCAATAAAACTGCCTTCAACTCTGCCTGCATATTCGATTTTGGCAAACGAAGGCGTGATGGTTATTGATGACGAGCTTGCAGCCTATCAGGATATTAGGCCATTAAAAATTGGTTTATTAAATTTAATGCCAAAAAAAATTCAAACAGAAACTCAATTTGCTCGGCTAATCGGCGCTACACCACTTCAAATTGAATTAACATTGATTAAAATGTCAGACCACACCACGCGCAACACAACAGCAGAACATATGGAAAGTTTCTATCAACCGTTTTCAGATATCTGCGAAAGAAAATTTGATGGTTTAATCATTACTGGCGCACCAATAGAGCATCTTGATTTTAAATCAGTTAGTTATTGGGATGAGTTAATCCAAATAATGAATTGGACACAGACCAATGTCCACTCAACATTTGGTGTTTGTTGGGGAGGAATGGCCATGCTCCATCACTTCCATAGTGTCCCAAAGCACCTTTTAGACCACAAACTTTTTGGCGCATACCGACATACAAATCTTGCTCCTGCATCGAAATATCTTAGGGGGTTTTCAGACGAATGTGTCGTGCCCGTATCTCGCTGGACGGAAGTGCGCCACGATGAAGTAAAATTTGCTGGGTTACAGGTTCTTTTAGGTAGCGAATTAACAGGTCCATGTCTTATAGAAGATTCTGAACATAGAGCACTCTATATCTTAAATCATTTTGAATACGATAGTAATACATTGAAAGAAGAGTATGAACGTGATTTGGCGAATAATCAAATTGATGGAGCTGGGGTTAACCTGCCTTTTAGCTACTTTCCCTATGATGACCCGACCCAGGCTCCACTAAACCTCTGGCGCAGCCATGCGCATCTCCTGTATGGTAACTGGCTAAGTGAAATTTATTTATCAACGCCATATAATATTGATCTTATTGGGCAAAAGCGTACGGACCTAAGAGATTAACATCTATGCTAAGCGCATTTTTCCTATTCCTCGTTGTTTTTTTTACGGTCGGAACCGTGAATTATTTTGCGGCAAAGCGTGAGCAAAAAGCAGTAAATTTTTTTCCTCCAAATGGCCAAATATTGGACGTCAATGGCGTCTCAGTTCATGCAATGCAAATAGGAGAAGGCCCAGATGTAGTGTTAATCCACGGTGCATCAGGGAGTATAAGAGATTATACTTTTGTATTTGCCAACCTTTTAGCAGAACACTACCGTGTCACAATTATCGATAGACCAGGTTTGGGCTGGACCGATCAAATAACTGATGCTCAAAAGAAAATATGGACTATTGCGCACGCTTCCCCTCAGGAACAGGCGCGTCTACTCAAATCAACGGCAGATCAAATGGGAGTAAAAAGGCCAATTGTTGTGGGTCACTCTTTCGGTGGAATAGTTGCGATGGCATGGGCCTTGGAATTCGAAGACGTCGCTGCTGTTGTTTCAATAGCAGGCGTAGCCAACCCTTGGCCTGGCGATTTAGGATGGTTTTATAAAATAAATGGTACCTCATGGGGTGGTGCATTGGTTATTCCATTTATAACGGCTTTTGCGCCTTCCTTTATAGTCAAAAAAGCCATTGAAAGTATTTTTGCTCCTCAAATCGCCCCCACAAACTATTTGGCATATGTCGGCCCTGCACTCACTCTTCGCAGAGGCTCTATGAGGGCAAATGCCAGACAGGTTAACTGGTTGCGTCCCCACGTAATAGAGATATCGAAAAAATATGGCGAGATTTGTATACCAGTAGAAATAATTCATGGTGATGCAGATACTATTGTACCACTCCGCGTCCACTCTATCAGTCTTCCAGATCAGATTATGGGTGCTAAATTGACTGTGTTGGAAGGTGTCGGCCACATGCCACATCACACAAATCCCAAAGATGTTATAGCTGCCATCGATAGAGCCGCTACCCGTGCAGGTTTGCTATGACGCTTTACTTAAACCATATTGGTGTCGTCAGTAACAAACTAATAATGTATTCACTGAACGTAACTATAGTTGCGAATTCTATCATGAATTTAAGCCACTCTGACCTACTCTCAGCACACTAAAGGCAACTACTCTCGTGCGCCATATTTTCATTTAACAACTTATCTATCTTTTCCCCCATTTTGCTTAACAAACTCTTATTTAAAAAATAAAATTTGCCAAATTTTTCTAACAGAGTTCTTCAGTCAGTTTAAAAGCGGATTGCTATCTAAAGACACACATATAAACCAACCCATAAAATCTGGAAACTGAACAATAATCCAGTGTAACAGGACCTTTAGTTAACCCTTACAGCGGATGGTATGACCACTGCGTACCTTAGTTTCAGTGGCGCGCGCTAGCGTCTTGCGGTCATTAAATTTTGCAACAGACAATGGCGGATGATATACAACTTCTACGCTACCGTGTTGCCGCAAAGCCAGTATCTTGAGCAGGTGGCCTCCAAAGCTCATATCGCCCCACCAACCATAAGTGCGTATATTCTGTCCTTGTGCAGAGTGGTAAATGATCGATATTGGCTGCACATAAAGATTATTTTCATTTTGACTCTCTAATAAGGAAGCAAAAAGTGATGTTTTAAATGGCAGGACAAGCTGTCCATCTGTACTCGTCCCTTCGGGAAAAAACAGTAATCTTTGCCCCAACAGTAGCCGGTCTTTTAAGAGTAAAGCTTGCAATTTGGCAGCTCTAGGGTTTCGCGCAATAAATAATGTGCCTGTAACACGCGCTAAAAATCCAATCCCAGGCCAATTTGATACTTCAGACTTTGATACAAAAATTATCCGGTCCGAAGCGTTTAAGACAAATATATCGAGCCAGCTTGAATGATTGGCTACGGCAGCACCATAATGAATCATAGGGTTACCAGATCGATAGGATTTTATACCAAACCAGAAAAGGGATAGACGACAAACTGATTGCGTGACCCATGACGTATACGGACGCATCGGGCCTAAGATAAGTTGTTCAATAAGACGCAGAGGTAGAAAAAATATCAAACCGGCGGCAATTGTGACTAAAACAGCTGTACCACGAAACAAAATTCGTACAGCACTCATAGGTCCATATGATGGTGATGGAGGTGGCGAGGCACCATTCCATGTCATACTCATGATATAGATCCGTATATCCGCTTTTGCCGACCGTTCATGACGCTTATGTCCATAACTAGACAAACATCAGTCGTATTAAATGCATAATCAACAGAAGCATTTTCTCCGACGACTCCACCCAATCTCAAATATCCCTTTATCAAAGCTGGAACCTGGCGGATAGCAATTTTTCTATCAAATCGATCTTCTGGAATGAGGTTCATATTTTGAGAGTTTTTTTGCAGCGCTTTTACACGTAAGGCCTCTGGTGCAAGATGCCTTTGATAAAGCAGGGATAAAGGCATAGCTAAAGCCTTCGTGTCAGTTCCATGGAAAGAAGCGACTCCAAACATAATTTCAATATTATGGTAGTCAATGTAGCTCGCCAAAGCAGACCATAGATGCATCATTGCAGTGCCGCCGCGATAATCTGCATGTAAGCAGGATCTTCCAAGCTCCAACAAATTTCGGCCCGTGGCACGTAAGAGCGTCAGATCGTATGCATTCTCCGAATAAAACTGGCCAGCAGATTCAGCTTGGGCCATTCGTAACATTCTGTAAACGCCAACAACTTTATTTACCGCATCATCATATAGTAGCATATGATCAAAATAAGGGTCGAAACAGTCTCTTTCGAGACCAAACTCGTGATCAACTAACGCTCCACTACCACCGAGTTCTTGCACAAACACTTCGTATCGTAAGGCTTGTGCCTTGCTTAAATCTTCATCCGTATTAGCCATAGCAACACGAAATCGTGGAACATGTCCCGTTGACATAGCTAAGAGCACTCACAAAAATCTAGCAAATATAAATTTCTATCCAAATATACATGAATGGAGCGTAAATGAATTAAATTTTCAAAACTATTGTGTCGCATCAAAAACTGGTACCAGTGCTATTTTGCTGCCATCTATAACTACTTTACCCTTTTCCCTGAAGTTAATAGTGATTTTAGTGCCAATGTTACTTTGTACTTGTCCCACACCCCACTCCTTGTGGAGCGGGTGGAGTACCAACATTCCAGGTGTTAAAATTGCATTTGGATTATCCATAAAACCTCCGATTTGGTACAAGTCCAATAACCATCTCATCATCAGTTTATTAAGATTAAAAGCCTTCAAATTAGACGAAAGCCAGTACTCAAAACTGAAATAACAATTTATAAAATGTGTGGCAAAATATAGGCGCCTTGCAATCTGCTCCCAAAGATTAATTTTAGACAGTCTACCAGTTCGGTAAAAACTATTAAACTGTCTTAGATTAACGTTCATAAAATCAAGCACCGCAAAGATCGTCACCAAAAACAGTCTTTAGAACTGTCAGGTATCCGAAACTCAAAGGCTACCAAACTACTGATAGTGTGAATCGATATTAAATATAAAAATTTTTCTTTGTCTTAGCTTAAAGCCGCGTTGTTCCATTGCCACGAACAAGATACTTAAAGCTGGTCAATTGAGCCGCACCAACCGGGCCGCGCGCATGCATTTTACCAGTTGCAATACCAATTTCCGCACCCATTCCAAACTCACCTCCATCAGCAAATTGCGTTGATGCATTGTGCATTAGAATAGCGCTATCTAGCTCTGCAAAAAATCGGTCTGCAGTATCGGTGTTTTCTGTCAAAATACAGTCAGTATGTTGCGAACCATAGTTGCGAATGTGCGTTATGGCTGCTCCAATATTCGGGACTACCCGAGCTGCAATTTCCATATCTAAATACTCTTTACCCCAATCGGCTTGCGTCGCCTGCGCAATGCCATCAATTGCCTGAAGGGCTTCGTCACCGTTCACCTTTACCCCCTCATGAATCAAAGCAGACAAAACAGTTTTGCCGACCTTATCCAAAGCGTCTTGATGAATGAGCAAACATTCGACTGCACCACAAATTCCAGTACGACGAGTTTTTGAATTAAGAACTATGTCGAGCGATTTTTCAACATCCGCATCCTTATCTATATAAATATGGACAATTCCTTCAAGATGCGCAAAGACAGGTACTTTAGCCTCACGCTGTACGAGGCCTACGAGACCCTTGCCACCTCGAGGAATAACTACATCAATAGTTTCAGTCATGGTGAGCATTTCGCTCACAGCATCACGATCTCGTGTCGGTACGAGTTGTACGGCATCAACTGAAATGCCTGCGTCCTTTAAGCCTTGTTGCAGACCACGATGGATCGCACAAGATGAGTGAAAGCTCTCTGAACCACCTCGCAAAATCACAGCATTGCCAGATTTAAGGCATAAAGCACCTGCATCAGCTGTCACATTTGGTCTACTTTCATATATCACTCCCACAACGCCCAACGGCGTCCGCACCCTCTGAATATTTAGCCCGCTGGGTTGTTTCCAATCTGCAAGCACTTCACCAACCGGGTCTGCCTGTTCGGCGACAGCGTGCAATCCGTCAACAATACCTTGAATACGGCCCTCATCAAGATGAAGACGGTCCATCATTGCATTAGAAAGGCCCTTATTGTGGCCGTATTTTATATCCTTATGGTTAGCGGCAATTATATCAAATCTATCGGCCCAGACATGTTCAGCTGCACAAACTAGAGCATTATATTTGCTCGCCGCAGTAGCAAAGGCTAATGACGCTGCAGCCGTTTTTGCGCGTCTACCAATATCAGCCATGAGGCTGGGAATATCAGGGTCGTCTTTCATATGGTGTTTATCCTGTCTTGGCACTTTATACAAATTTTATGACTAAAGCAGACATATTTACAACTGCAAGCAGCATTACAGCGCCATATCATCACGATGAATTAATGCAGCTCTGCCAGGATAACCCAATAATACTTCAATCTCAGCACTTTGGTGTCCCTTGATTTTTTCGGCTTCCAACGCCGTATAACGACTAAGGCCCAGGCCCAATTGATGTCCGTCTGGTCCCAGTATGGAGACCGGATCACCCCGTTCAAAACCACCAGTAACATTATTAACCCCGGCCGGTAATAAACTATTACCATTGTATAAGGCTCGCTTTGCGCCAGCATCTAATGTTACCGTTCCACATGGTTTCATCGCAGCAATCCAACGTTTCCGCGCAGTTTGCGGATCAAGTGTTGCAGTAAACCACGTAGCGTCCGCACCATTTTCTAATGCTGTCAGTGGGCGAAGAGCGGCACCGTGACAGATTGCCATTGCGCAGCCCGCTGCTGTTGCTGTTTTCGCTGCTAATAACTTGGTTTTCATACCACCCTTGCTTAGTCCCGAGCCTGCATCACCAGCTTGAGATTCAATCTCAGGCGTAATCTTATCTATCACATCATAACGGAAAGCTGTCAGATCGTCATTAGGATTAGCAGAATAAAAGCCATCTACATCAGACAAAAGAATAAGCATATCTGCGCCAATGGTCGCAGCTATTTGCGCGGCCAGTCGATCATTATCACCGAAACGAATTTCGTCAGTAGCAACCGTGTCATTTTCGTTTACGATCGGGAGGGCACCAAGATTTATAAGTTGCTCTAGCGTTGCCCGAGAGTTCAGATAACGTCGACGGTTATGACTATCTTCTAGTGTCATCAAAACCTGTGCAGTAGTAGTTCCATGAGGTGCCATAGCCTCTTCATAAGCTCGCGCCAACTGAATTTGCCCAACGGCGGCAGCCGCTTGAGATTGTTCCAGAGCAAGATCTTTTTCAGATAAATTTAATACACGCCTACCAAGTGCAATGGAGCCAGAGGAAACCAGCGCTACTTGCACACCATTTTTTTTTAGCCATGCCACATCCTGAGCAAGCCCTTCTAGCCACCCTGACCGTAACGTCCCAGTTTTTCTATCAACCAAAAGGGCTGATCCAACCTTGATAACCACACGCTTGGCTGATGTTAGGGACACCACGGTTCAGCCTTTACAGCAGGATTATGACGCAAACGATCATCATCAATCTGGCTTCTAAGATTGCGCAAAACATCTGTGACACCTTCACCAGCCACCCCAGACATAGACAGGATAGGACCACTCGCTACCTTTGTTAACTCGTCCAACGCTTTTGATCGTTCTTCTTCATTGAGGGCATCGACCTTGTTCAAAACTGTAACACGCGGTTTGCCAGCCAGATCGGCCTCATAAGCTTCAATTTCACCAATTATTGTCTCATAGTCTGTTGCAATGCGGTCCGAAGTGCCATCGACAAGGTGTAATAGAACTGCACAACGCTCAATATGACCCAAAAATAAATCCCCCAAACCACGACCTTCGGATGCACCTTCAATGAGGCCCGGAATATCGGCGACAACAAACTCCCTATTATCTACGCCAACAACTCCCAAATTTGGGTGCAGAGTCGTAAAAGGATAATCTGCAATTTTGGGGCGGGCGTTGGAGGTTGCAGCCAAAAATGTAGACTTACCTGCATTTGGTAGACCTAACAAACCCACATCCGCTATCAATTTCAATCGAAGCCAAAGAGTGCGCTCAACACCGTCCTGCCCAGGGTTAGACCGTCGTGGCGCCTGATTAGTAGCAGATTTAAAGTGTAGGTTACCCCACCCACCATTACCACCACGCGCCAACTCAACTCGTTGCCCTACAACTGTCAAATCTGCCAAAACTGTTTCCTGATCTTCATCTAGAACTTCAGTTCCTACCGGTACACGCAAAACGATACCATCGCCGTCCTTACCCGTCCTTTGACGACCCATTCCAGGTTGTCCATTTTTTGCAAAGAAATGTTGCTGGTAGCGAAAATCAATTAATGTATTTAGTCCATCAACTGCCTCAGCCCAAACTGAGCCACCACTGCCACCATCACCTCCATCGGGTCCACCATATTCAATATACTTCTCCCGACGAAATGAAATGCAACCACCGCCACCGGTACCGGACCGGATGTAGACTTTTGTAAGATCCAGAAATTTCATAACAATTTCCTATAGTATAATTAGCAATAGTTGAACGTATTTTTCAATTTCTCAATCGAGCTTGTTGGCTTGTTATGATTAACTACATCAATGAACCAATTATAAGTTGCATAGGTCAGTATAGATTAAGACGATATGGTTAAAATTTCATACTATATGTCCATGTGGCTACCGCAGCATTTCGTGCAATACAAAAAACTTCAGCGTCTCCTAAATATTCAAAACCACAATGCGTGAGCACACGCGCAGAAGCAGGGTTATCTTGAAACACAGAAGCAAACATGGCGGCATTCTTCATTGGGTTTGCCTCAACTAATAATTGCACAGCATCAGATGCCAGACTAGTATTATAGTAGGCTGGAGCAACCCAATACGAGATTTCTGACTGATTGCGTTCCAATCTCTCAAGACCAATTACTCCCATCACTTCAGAACCACCTACTTGCAAGCTATCCATAACCCAAATGTCTTCCTCCCGGTCCTCTCGCATAGCACGAGATACAAATGCTTCAATCATACCTGGTGGCAAAGGGTGTGGAATTGAGGATGTCATCAATGCAACGCGTTTATCACTGGCGTACAACTTAATTAGTCCCAAGTCTGATTTACGGATAGGGCGCAGCATAAAACGATCTTTCTCAATCACGGGTTGGTTTACTATTTCCTTGCAATCCACCTTTATATTCCTCCCCCAAATAAAACAAAAAGAACTGATGCAACTGTTAGAAAAGCCAAGCTGTACATCAGATATGGTTCGGCAGCCGTCCCTGCTAAACTACGTGCTATACGATCACCAGCGAGGGCCCACAAAGGGTGAAAAAATAATTGGGTCGCCATTAAAATACCCCCAATGCTAGCTGTAGCAATCAACGGGTCAGTGTTTGGTGTAACAAAACTGGTAAAGCCCGCAATAATCATAGCCCAGGCCTTCGGATTAAGCGGATGCACTATCAGGCCGGCAATAAAACCAGGTGTGGTAGAGGCAGGACCAGCAGCACTTAGACGCAGATGTATAACTTTCCAAGCAAGCCAAATAATATAGGCTGCAGAGACATACTTGAGCACCTCAAAGATCCATGGTGCCACAGAAGCAAGCCCCATGATGCCGAATCCAACAGGCCAAATAACAAGCTGTTTGCCCAGTACAACCCCAGCCACAAAGGGTAAAGCCGCGCGAAAACCATAGCTAGCACCAGTCGTTAGAAGAGCCATATTAGCAGGCCCTGGTGTCCCTACCTGACTAGCAGCGAACACGGCAAAACTGGCGATAGAAATTGTCACTACATTCAACTTTCAATAAAAAAGGGGATTGGCGTTTCAGCCAATCCCCGGAATTTTAAAATTCGTTTAGTGGCTTATTCTGCGGCTTCCATTTTTGGTAAAACAGAAATGAAAGTTCGCTTTTTTAGACCTTTGTGAAAGGTCACGGCGCCATCAACTGTTGCAAAAATTGTATGATCTTTTCCCATTCCAACGCCATCTGCTGGCCAAAACTTTGTGCCGCGTTGACGAACAATTATATTTCCAGGGATGACTGACTCCCCGCCATATTTCTTCACTCCGAGGCGACGACCTGCGGAGTCGCGACCATTACGGGATGATCCACCTGCTTTTTTATGTGCCATATGTGTGTCTCCTTAGCCCTATATTTCTTTTTTTGCCTGTTCAATCCAGCCTTCGCGCTCGATCCGACCTTTAAAAGAAAGTTTGTCATTCATATCAGCCACGTCTTTTTCAGTCCACGCCGCAATCTGAGCAAAAGAAATAACGCCGGCAGCAATTAATTTTTTCTCAAGAGCTGGACCTACGCCAGATAATTTTTTCAAATCATCATTACCGATATCTTTCGTCCCCTTTGTTTTTGGTGCTGAAGTTTTTGTCTTTGGCGTTTCAGCTTTAGTCTTTGACGTTTTTACCTTAACTTCGTTCGCCTTATTAGACGATTTCGCGGTCGGTTCTGTAACGGAAATTGAGAACCCAGAACCATTTTCAGCAGCCATTATGCCAGACACAGCAGCACCAGAAACTAATATATCGGTTACTCGAACTAGTGTAAGTTGCTGGCGATGACCTTTGGTACGCTTTGAACCATGCTTCCGACGCCGCTTGACAAAATTAATGGTTTTGGGACCTTTAAACTGTTCCACCACTTCCGCTTGGACGCCCGCATCAGAAACGGTTGGAGAACCTACTATAGGTTTATCACCACCAATCATGAGAATTTCGTTAAATTGAACTTTATCACCTGCATTTGCGGCCAGTTTCTCAACACGGAACATATCTCCGGATTGAACTTTGTACTGTTTGCCGCCGGTTTTGACTACCGCGAACATTTCTAGTTCCTTTATCTACCGCGTTCTGTGGCCCAAAATAATGCGTTAATAGACCCTAGTGAGCCTGCCTCGAACAGCGCGCTTTTTTGAAAGCGTAGTTTAAATACACAGCCAATGTTTGCCTGTTAACGAGCGGCTTATGTTAGTATATATACTTCAAGTCAAGCCGCAAAGTTGCTTAGATTTCATTTGTGGGAACCAAAAAAGCAACTGCTTGCCCAAGCCCAAATGACAGGATTTCATAACTTGTTCTAACCACACTGAAAAAAGCATCATCCATAGCTATTCCAACTTCAGTGGTCCAAAAAGTTTTATAAAGCACTGATTTCTTGCTCATTTAACTTAGATTATGCCAAAGCATAAGAACCCAAAAGCCAAACTTCAGTATCAGCAGCAAAGGTTGCTCGCAAAATTTTCAAGTCTGGGACAGACATGAGTTGCCATAAGTTTCTCTGAAACTATCAAAAAAGTAATTTGAACGGTTAAAATTTTTTTACATTAGGCTTTACGAATTTGCATAGTTTCAGGAACTTTCTGATCTAAATAACAGCCTTGGTACCAGCTTTCTTTACTATTCTCATCATATCTGGATCCAGCATGACTGTCATTGCTTGAACCTCAAACTTAATAATACGCTGCCCTAGAGGGCTCTCAGAAAATAGTTAGGCGATTTTAACAATCTCTTGATCAAGAATTTTAGCTGGCCCAGTTCGTAATTCTGTTTCGAGCCGATTTGGATCATAAAGGCGCTGCGCAGTGCTAGCTCAGACGGATCCACCCTGCCCGTGTAAAAATTTTTTATCCAGCTTAGCTGCAGTGTTTATTTCTTCAATACTGAATGCACTTACGAAATCAGGGATAGCCATTGCTTCTACAGTCGGTCAACATTGGGATTAGCGAGCGCGGCCGCACCAAGTAAAAAACTGAAGCAAACTGTTAACAAAAGCATTACAGTTCCTGACTGGGTCGAAGCAAACTCATGGCACGAGCCAACGCTTCAAAACGATTGGCCATAACCTCAAATTGGACAGCATTCATTAAATCGTATACCTGCCGCATTTCTGAATTTTCCAGTGCTCTAGCATAAACCAGCATTTCTTCATCAGAAAATGCTTGATAAGTGTATGCAGCACTGACTACGGCAGCGCGATCTAGCTCAGCGCGCACCCCATCTTCGTCAGAACTCAAACGTTCGCGTAAATCAGGTTCTTCCATTTGAAGTTCAATCACACCAGCACCAGCCGCAGCCATAAGAAAACGAACCTGAACTTCACGGTATGCTCTCAAACCTGTCTCCGCACTGTCTGACGCTTTATTCATTCGTTTTATGTATGTAAGGCGTTCACTTTCCAACCTCTCAAGACCCGCCACAATAGCTTCACCACTTTCAAATTTAAGTTCATCGTCTTCACTCATGTGAGACGCATTTTCAGCTAATACAAGGCGTGCGCCAAGTTCAGATGCATAAAAATCAGCTGCATGTTTTAAGAGTTTATCGTTGAGAGTTTCCTCAAGAATATCAACTGCCATTTCATGCATCGTTTTAATGGCAAAAACATCACGCGTCAAACGCGTCCATTCCGAACCAAAGTCTTCAGCCTGCAGCCCAAGCATCCGCGGTGCGGTCTCAGCAGAAAGACTGATACTTTCTAAAGCGACATCAAATCCGGTTATCTTGAGAAAGGATTCAACCTTCTGACGATCTGCTGCCAAAGACATTGAAGGGATAATCGATAAAATGATGACAATAGTTAGCCAAGTCTGAATTAAACGCATATTAACCTCTTTGAACGAAAAGCTATTTTTTTCATATGAGCTAAGGTATGTTATTTTGCCGTCAGGTCCACCAAATTTACTGTGATATTCTTTGTGTTCAGAAAGCGCCTTGTACTTAGACAAAACAAACAATAGCTGAAAGGCAATTAAAAACTGGAGAGGTGCCGGAGTGGTCGAACGGGGCGGTCTCGAAAACCGTTGTGGGCGAAAGCCCACCCAGGGTTCGAATCCCTGTCTCTCCGCCAGTAGTCTGTTTCACCAAATCTCAATAAGTCTCAAATAACCATATAAACATGGGCTTTTGTGACCTTACTTGTGTCACCGCGTTCCATCCCGTACCACCTATGCACGGCCCTTCGTATGGGCCTTGTATGGGCCAGAAAGGGACAATCATGCGTGCAACCAAGCTTCATCTCCTGTCCGATCGATCTATAAAACGCATCAACGAGGGCATGACGGCCGATGGTGGTGGGCTGTATGTGCGCCGCAGAGGTGACAACCGCGTGTTTGTTTTTAAATACAGCCACCAAAATAAACGCAAAGAGATGGGA
>Ga0209374_1000180_pt1 | contig 74087 bp, 69 predicted proteins | sample SaaInlLV_DNA_10m_FD_184683 | JGI IMG/M metagenome (GOLD analysis project Ga0209374, IMG submission 184683) | Marine microbial communities from expanding oxygen minimum zones in the Saanich Inlet - SI075_LV_DNA_10m (SPAdes) (version 2) | ecosystem: Environmental > Aquatic > Marine > Unclassified ... | reverse complement strand
CTGAGTGGATGACTTTGTTGTTGACTTCATTTCCGCTGAAATAATCGGCTCAGGGAAATAAGGCTGTAACTCTTGCATTAGTTGATCGTTGCGCTGCTGAACCAGTTTTACTCTTTCAATTAACTCAAATCCGTGTGTTTTAAGATATATTTTACGTAGTTCTTCCACTAGGAATTTAACCCCAGGGTGCGTCTCATCTTTTAAGTTTTCCACTTCCTGCATGCTTCCGTCCCGAAAACGCTGGCATTGGTGCAGGACTTCTATTTCAAGTGCTTTTGAACTGATTCGCAGTGCATGCCAGCGGTCACGCGAAAACATAGGCGGTGACAACGGTGGTTCAATTTCCTTATCCGCAGGATTGTCTTTTTGAAAAGTGTCATCTTGCGATTTGGCCGGTTTTTGCTTGCTTCTGAGTAACTGTTTTTTTTTGGTTTGGAACTGTTGCCAAGCCATCTTGTAGTCCGACCATGCACTTTTGAAAGTTTTCCAGTTATTGCGTAACTCCTGATTATACTCAAATAATTTGTTGAACAATGGTGCAAGCTCAGGAAAAGAGAGAGGATCTTTTTTACGGACAAGGCTGGATAACTTGCGCAACTTCTCCATTTGCTTCTCAAGTTGTTGAGCCTCATTTTCAATATGTGCCCACTCTGCATTCGTCAAAGGACGTTTCCAATGTTCAACTACAGGAAATATGAGTAATTCCATCCTAATCGCATCAACACAAATTCGGTTCAGATCTACACTGAGTGAACTGGGAACATGTGCCTGAATCTGCTGCCGTAAAGCTTGCCAGGCCTGTTTCGTTCTTAAGGATTTATGCTCCTTATTAGTGAGCAGCATAAAATCCTCAAAATGGTCTCCCGAAATCGGAATGATACTTGTTGTGTCCATGAATGTAAAAAGTGAAAAACTAGCTAGAGAAGATTAAACTAGAGCTTTGTAAATCTCGTGTTTTATTTTAACCCACATGTAAAGCTGGAACTGTGCCGCGGGCAAGTTATGTTTGACTTAAACACTCATTTACCGTAATATAATACAATCAGTACTAATTTGGTGCGGTTTCTTTATAAGCTGTACAGATGCTTACTGAATTTAACAAATTGTGTTTTCACTCACGTTTCAGATAAGCTAAAATTTTTTAAACGATCAATCGGTGTAAAGTTATGCAATTCAAAGTAATTTCTCCCAATGTGGAAAGTTCAGGGAACTCTGGAACTGATCCGCAGGCTCAGATTGAACAAATGCTCAGCAGCAACTCTGTTTTTTTATTTATGAAGGGCACCCCGGAATCACCTCAGTGCGGTTTTTCAGGAAAAATCACAAATATTCTAAATTCATGGAAAGTCCCATTTAAATCATTTAACGTGCTTGCGGATGAAAGTATTCGGCAGGGAATCAAGGATTACGCAAACTGGCAGACTATCCCTCAACTTTACATCAACAAAGAATTTGTGGGTGGTTCCGATGTAGTTGAAGAAATGTCGAATAACGGTGAACTCGGTGAATTGTTGAACGAAGCATTTCCGGAGATGAAAATCACACCTCCACCTCCTCCTGCAGAAGTGCGGGAAGTAGCAGCTCTGGAAGCATCAGTGATTTTGAAGAATAATCCTGATATTCGGCTTTTGGATGTACGTACACCTCAGGAGCGGGAAGCTGCTTGCCTGGAGAATTCCGTCCTGCTTGATCAGGAACTGGTAGAGAAAATGCTGGACACATGGGATCAAGATACAGCAATGATGTTTATTTGCCATGTTGGTGAACGCAGCCGGCAGGCCGCACAGTATTTTGCTGCTCAGGGCTTCCAACAAGTGTATAATATTTCTGACGGCATACATGGTTGGTCAAATAGTGTTGATTCTGCTATCCCTCATTATCAGTCTAGTTAATTATTATTCTGAGAAAACAATATGATTACGGAAACAGAAAATGTGCTTCCTGAAGTCATTCTTACTGAACGGGCAGCACAGGTTTTTAAAGAAGCATGTGAAGCAGAAGGTTCAAGTTTGGAAGATACTTTTTTACGTATCGGCGCACGTCCTGGAGGATGCTCCGGATGGAAATATGAACTGGAATCCAGTACCCGCGAAGAGGTAGGTCCAAATGACGTACAAATTCTTTCTAAGAAAGTTTCAGTTGTAGTTGACCGTGAAGCACTTACTGATATTTTAGGACCGATAAAAATCGATTTCTCAGACAAAAATTTAGTTGAACAGGGATTTGTCTTTGAACAGTTGAAAACTGGTCATCAATGCGGTTGCGGGGAATCTTTCACTCCCGTAAAAGATTTGAAAAGCGGCAAAAATAATGGTCCAATTTCTTGAATGGCTGGCCGGAGCAACCTGCTTCGGACTGTTTGTTTACAAATGGATCATCATCGCCGCAGTGGTAATGACATGGGTCAGCGCTGATCCGCATAATCAAATTGTGCAGTGGATAGGGAGAGTTACACGTCCCTTATGGGTTTGGTGCGAACAGCGGATGCCGGTCATGATGGCTCATTTCAGTGCCTATGCCTCAATTCTGGTGGTGATATTTGCCCAGATAGTCATTCCGGCAGAGATACGTTCACTGAGTTTGTTTATTCAGGGACAGTCAGACGCAGCCGGTTTACTGCTGCAGAGCGGAGGTCACTTGCTGCAGGGTACAAGTATAGTAGTGCAAAGCTTGTTGTTTTTTTGTATGTTTGTGCTGATTGCCTGGTTTATCCTGGGATTAGTGAATCCGTCTTTAAATAATCCGCTGGTGCGGATCATTCATGTTCTTGCCGATCCTCTGATTACTCCACTGCAGCGTTATCTTCCCCGAACACGTACAGACTGGTCACCTTTGGTTGGAGTCATTTTATTTTATTTGATCAGCTCAGCTATAATTACTCCAATAGCGTTTTACGGCAGCACGCTGTCTTTCCCTGTCTCTATCTGCATTTATTAACGTGATATGCTATTCACATTACATGTAGTCGCCATTGGAACAGTAATTGGTGTAACGGCGCATTTTGCTTTTTCTCTGGGTAAAAAAGACGGCCTGCGAATTGCCCGCAGAGAGCAGGAGCTTAAAACGAAAAAAGAAGACCCGCCTAAAATAGAATCTCAATAAGCTCTGAAATATTTTCAGTATCTTATTTATTTTCCAAACGTACACGAATTGCCTCTGCGTGGGCAAATAATCCTTCTTCCTCAGCAAAATGGATGATTTGCTCACCCTGACGCTCCAACCGTTCCGCAGAATAACTGATGACAGAACTTGTTTTAACAAAATCCTGTACTCCAAGTGGTGAAGAAAATTTTGCACAGCCTGAAGTAGGTAAGGTGTGATTTGGGCCTGCAAAATAATCTCCAACAGGTTCTGGAGAGTTTGGACCTAAAAATATTGCACCTGCATTACGAATACGGTGCAGGTCTTCAAAAGGATGTTCTGTCAGGACTTCCAAATGCTCCGGTGCAATTTCATTAACTGCCTCAAATATTTCTTCCAGATCATCTGCCACAATGATGGCTGAACGGTTTGCGAAAGAAGCCTCAATTATTTCACGTCGTGGTAAAGTTGGAATCAGATTTTTAAGACGTTTTGCAACTTCTTCAGCCTGTTTTGAGGAAGTTGTAACAAGTATAGCTCCTGCGTCAGGATCATGCTCAGCTTGTGATAACATGTCACGAACAAGGTATTCCACAGGAATGTCGTCACGGTCACAAACAATCATAATTTCGCTCGGCCCTGCAAATGAATCGATACCGACAGTGCCGTAAACCTGTCGCTTTGCTTCAGCAACAAAAGCATTTCCGGGGCCTGTAATTTTGACAACTTGCTGAATCGATTCCGTACCATAAGCCAACGCTCCGATTGACTGTGCTCCACCGACCGCATAAAGCTCCTCAAGTCCCATCAACGCAGCGCTTGCCATCACTAATTGGTGCGGTAATCCGGAAGGTCCGGGGGGTGACACCATCGCTATTCTGGATACTCCTGCAACTTGAGCGGGAATAACGTTCATCAACAATGTTGAAGGATAAACCGCTCTGCCGCCAGGAATATATATACCTACACTATCAACAGGTGTAACTTTCCAGCCCAATACAGTTCCATCCGGACTGAAATCCAGCTGGCTGTCGGTTTTCTGCCTGTCATGAAAAAACATGATATTATCGGCTGCTTCTTCCAAAATGTGAAAAAGATCATGCTCCAGTCCTTCAAGTGCTTCTTCCAGTGCAGACTTTGGTACCAGCCAGGATTCAGGAACTACTTGATCAAAACGTTCTGTATATTCACGCAGGGCCGCATCTCCGTTTTTACGCACACTTGCCAGGATTTCCTGAACTGTAGCTGAGACGTCATTAGCTTCTTCTTCTTTAAAGGCTTTGGCAAAATCTTCAAATCCTTCAAATATTTTTATTTGCATTGTTTTGTGTTGAATTAATTAGGTTATACTGAACCAGTAAAAAGTCATAAAAACGTGTCATTGCTTACAAAACGAGAAATCAATTTTATGTTACGTACTGATATTATTAAGATCTCTCTCTTCGGTCGAGATAACAAATAATTAGTTTAAGGGGTTTTTACGAAACCATCAGGTTATAATAAATTTTTATTGCTTGACCACAAGGGATTTATTGCTACCTATGTTCAGTAATTGAACATAGGATCAAAAAGTTTATGAATGATAAATCACGCAATCAAGCGGGATGCTTCATTGAATTCTACAGAAACAGTTTTGGAAATACCTGGCTCTTCCATGGTAACGCCATACAAAAGGTCTCCAATTTCCATTGTTTTTTTATTGTGGGTGATAAGAATGAATTGGGAATCATAAGACAAACTTGTGATTAAACGGTTGAAACGCACCACATTCACATCATCCAAAGGTGCGTCAACTTCGTCCAGAAAACAGAACGGGCTTGGTTTTACCAAAAAAATAGCAAAGATCAGTGAAATCGCGGTCAAAGCTTTTTCACCACCGGAAAGCAGATTTATGTTTTGCAGTTTTTTACCTGGAGGTTGAGCCACGATATCAACTCCCGCACTTAAGAGATCTTCTGATTCAGTCAGTACCAGTTTAGCTTCTCCTCCCTCAAACAACGTGCTGAAAACTTTTTTAAAATTTTCATTAATCAACTCGTACATTTCCCTGAAACGTCTGCGGGACTCGATATTGATATCCTTGATTGTTTCTTTCAAATCATCCAGTGCTTTCTGTAAATCATCTGACTGAGATTTCAAAAATTCAATCCGTTCTGTCAGTACAGCATATTCTTCAGGTGCAGAAAGGTTTACCGCACCCATTGTATTCAAACGTACTTTTAGTCCGCGTAACTCCTGTCCCATTTTTTTAAGATCTGCAGTCTCAACATCCATTTCCGCGAGGATATCTTCCGGAGATTTATCTGTTATTTCCGTAATTTGGTTTTCCAACTGTTCTCTTTGAATACGGAATTCTGTCAATTTTATTGACTCCTGATGGGAGACACTTACGGAGTTTTCGAGTAATCCCTGTCGTTCTTGAAGTTTTTGAGTAAGCAAAGTCTGCTCCTCACTTTTTTGTTCATGCAGTAGAATTTCATCTTCCATTTCAAGTTTCAAGATTGTACGTGACTCCAGCATACCTACAAAAGATTCATCAATTTCAGTTATACGCTTCCGGCTTTGCTCAAGTCTCAGTCCTGCTTCACTACGTGATGCTTCAAGTTGTTTCAGACGTAGACCTGTTTCAGTACTTTCACGTCGCAAACGCTCCGCTGTTTCCTCAGTACTCTTTTGTTGCTCCGTAATCTCTGTCAAAGAAACTCGATGGGTCAATAATTCCTCTGCACTTGCATCTGCGCGACTTTGCTGTTCGAGTATACGTTCCTGCACTTCTTTTGTTTTTTCTTCCAGTTCAGAACGTTCTACTTCCAGAGTCTTAATTGAGCTAGTTGCAGTATTTTCTTTCTGACGTGATGTTTCCATTTCGCTCAGGATAGTGGCTGAATCTTGAGCAATTTGTGAAACCGTTTGCTGGGTTCGTCGTTCTTCCAACTGATGATGCTCCAGTTCTTTGTTGCAGCTCAACAACTCAAATTCAAGTTTTCGTGTTTCTTCCTCGCAGGTTTCCTGTTCCTGCTTCAAGGTTTTGTATTTTATTCTCAGAGTCTCCTGCTCACCTTCCAACTTTGTCAGCTTTTTGTTCAAATCTTCAGCATATTTTTCAACATCTACAATTTGCTGCTGCCGCTGCAAAAAACCCAACGAACCGGATTGTACTTTGCCGATGCTGACATTATAATTTGTAAGACGGAGTCCGGACGACGAAAGCCACTCATGAGGTGCTGCAGGCTGGTTATTCCCATATTCATTCCAAAAATCAATTTCGTCTTTGAGCAGCGTAAAACGTGAAAAAAACTTTTCTCCCCATTCTTTCAAAGGAGCTTTAAACTCAAGAATCTCCGGAAGGGGGGTGCCCTTTTTTGTGATCTCCTGCGGAACCGAAGAAGGCCGATCCAAAGCCACAAACTTAAGTTGCCCCAGTTCATGCTCCTTAGAAAATTTCTCCAGTTCAGGAAAATCAGCGGCACGTTCTATCACCACCCAGTCTAATACTTCAGCCATCACTGGAGAAACTGCCGTTAATATTTTTTCAGAGACAGAAATATAGTCTGCAAGCAGTCCTAATACTCCAAGTTTTTTCTTTGTCTCCTGATTCTCCTGCATCAACTGCATAAATATTTTTACACTGTCACTAAAACCCTCATACTGAGTCTGGATCTGGTGCAGTGACTCAATGCGTGACTGTGCTGTGCTGTGCTGATAGCGTAGATCCTCGAGCTCTGATTCTGTTGCTGTTAACTGCGTGTGCTGACTTGCAAGTCGGCTTCCAAGGTCTGCCAGCTTTGCTGAAAATTCTCCTTTCTGCAGGCGGATGCTTTCCAAGCGTTCTTCGCCGTCGGAGACCTGGAGGGTTGCTTCCTGCAGCAGATTCCTGTGTGACTGCTCCTGATCCTGAAGACGTTGCTGCCGTTCAGTCATATTTTCTAGACGTTCATCAAGAAAATTCTTTTGATTTGTTTGATTTGTTAATTCTGTGTGTACTGTCAGCAGTCTTTTCTGCAGTGCTGACGCATCTTCTGAGGCCTGCTGAAGAGAGCTATTTTCTTTAGTTCGTAACTCCTCAATATTAACAAGTTTTGCCTGTAATTCACCTAAACGTTCCGCCAGTTCCTTAAGACGTGATTCTATTAGCACTCTTTCTTGTTCGCGTTCAGTCAAACGTTGCTGAAGTTCTACAAGTTCAGTTTCCTGAATCTGCTGCTGTTCACTCACATTTTGCAGATTTTGTTTTTCAAGTTCACGTTGATTTTCTGCTTCCTGAATTTTTTGTTCTTTTTGAAAAAGCTGTTCTCGGCGTTCGCCAACCTGTGTACCACGTTGAACTTGCTCCAACTTCAACCGTTCCATTTCTGTTTCAACAACAGACTTTTCGATTTGCAGGTCTTCCTGCTGTTGCTGGTGTCTCTGTACCAGTTCTTGTGCATTGTCTTCATTAATTGTTGCCTGATGCAAACTCAGCGATAGATGTTGCCGTTCAAGCAATCCGCAATGTTGCTGAAGATCCAAATATTTTTGTGCCTTTTCAACATGCTCCTTCAAGCCATCTTCCTGCTCAGAGAGTGCTCCAAGCACATCTGTTACACGGAGCAGATTTTGTGTCGTTTCCTCCAGCCGCTTTTCAGCTGTTTCACGTTTGAAACGAAACTTAACAATACCTGCCGCATCGTCAATTAATGTTCGTCTTTCAATCGGTTTTGAACTAACAATTTCACCGACACGTCCCTGTTCTATAATTGAGTATCCTGTACCGCCAACTCCTGTATCCATGAAAAGTTCACGCACATCTTTTAAACGCACCGGAGTTTTGTTGATCATGTAAACGCTTTCTCCCGAACGGTAAAGTCGGCGCGTTACAGCAATCTCAGTGTAATCTGCATATTGGCGAAGAGTATCGCCTTTGGGATTAGAAAACGTCAGGGAGACTTCCGCCATTCCGGAAGGTTTGTGGTAGGAGCTGCCGGCAAAAATTACATCCTCCATGCTGCTGCCGCGTAGGTGTTTTACACGCTGTTCACCAAGTACCCAGCGAATTGCGTCAACAACATTGCTTTTACCACAACCGTTTGGACCAACAACAATCGTAATCCCGTTTTGTTTAAACTGCAGATTAACAGGATGGCAAAATGATTTGAATCCTGAAACTTTTATGTTTTTGATTCGCACAATTTTTTTACAACATTAACTTGATATTTGTTTTAAAACAAATTCGCGTACATTATTTTTTGAGCTGCATGATCTAGCAGGCTTGGATGCTATTTGCCCTGCAATTATGACGGAATTACTAAACTGTGCAGCTCTTTACGACAAAGTCTCCAGTCAGGATAGAACTGATCCATCAAGGCTTTGAATCTACTATTGTGACTGGCCTCAAGCAGATGTACCAATTCATGGACAACAATATATTCCAGACATTCAGGGGACCTTTTTGCCAACTCAAGATTAAAACGAACTCTACGTGTTTTAGGTGTGCAACTCCCCCAGCGGGTTTTCATACTGCGAATGTGAAAACTTGCTACAGAAACGTTTAAAATATTTTCCCATTTATTTATCAACGGCGGGATCAGCCGCATTAACTCTCCGTGGTACCACTCATTTAAGACTGAACGCCTTTTTTCAGTCCCGGCATCCGGAGGCAGGTTAAGTATAATTTGCTGATCGACCAAATCCGCAGAATGAAAGTTGTTGTTTGCTATTATTTTTAAGGGATAGGCCTTACCGCTGAAGTAATGATTTTCATTTTCCAGAAAGCGCTCCTGCAAAGGACGTATCTGATTGTGCATCCTTTTGCGCTGCTTCCGGATCCATGCCAGTTTCGAAAGTGCAAATTTACTGATTTTTTCCTGACTCACATGTAATGGTGCAGATATTTTGACTTTTCCGTCAGGAGGACAAATCCGTAAATTTAGATTCTTGATTTTTTTCTGTATAACTTCTGCATCAATATCATCAAGTTTTAAGGTAAATTTCATGCTTTTTTGAGTGTTTTTCCGGACAGCACTTTTTTCAGTCCGGAATGAGTCCAGTTTTATGCTTTCCAACAATGTTGCGAGATTTGCTTTTTTGAGCGAAAAATTTTTGAACGGCATAACTGCGGATCTTTTTACAGATTTTTTTCTTGCTCGTAGGGACTTTGCGAGGTCGACATTATTTATACCGACCTCGCATTACTTAGGCGAGTTAAAGGGCCTTAATTATTTCAAATGCGTGAGCCTCTTTCTGTATTTTTTTCCGGCTGAGGCTGAATTTGTCTCAGCAAGCAGGCCCCTCTTTTTACTTTAAAAAGGGATATCATCTTTAATATAATCATCTCCCTGCGGAGCTGCGTTTGATTCAACAGGAGCTGTTGGAGCAGGGTTTGATTGTGGAGCAGCAGGTGCTGTTGAATATTCTGTGTTAGTGCCGCTGTCAGACATTTTAGCATCAAGAAACTGCATAGTTGTGACTACAACTTCTGTTTTGTAATGCTTCTGCCCCTGTTGATCTTCCCAGTCTCTTGTCTGCATACGTCCTTCAACATAGACCTGTGAACCTTTCTTCAAATAAGACTGTGCGAGGTCAGCAAGTTTCCCCCATAACACAAGACTATGCCATTCAGTACGTTCCTGTTTCCCACCTTGTTTATCAGTCCAGTAATCATTTGTTGCAATGGTCACATTCGCTACTGCACTGCCGGACTGAGTATAACGGATTTCGGGGTCCTGCCCCAATCTCCCTATTAACATAACTTTATTAAGGTTTGCCATTTTTCTCCTGTTTCTTAGTTATAGATATTATCTTCTGTTCTAACGCAATGGAGTCAATAATGAAAGTGCTTTTTTCAGTCTAAGCTCAAAAGGCTCTTCTAAACTGCCGGATTCACGAAGAACAGCGAGGATTTCTTTTTCCGAATATCCAAGGTTTTTCAAAGCAGAAAAAACCGTATCAACTTCCTTTGACGTTGTAGTACCTCCTGTTTCAGAACCTGTCTCAAGTCCACTTTCAAAGCTCAATATTGGATGACGTTTCAATTGATCCTTTAAATCAAGACACAACTTTGCCGCAGTTTTTTTGCCTATTCCAGGAACCTGACTGAAACTGTCTGCATTCCCCTGATGGACTGCGTTCACGAGTTGTCTTGGAGAAAGCACTGAAATCACAGCCAATCCCAACTTTGGACCAACACCGGAAGTTTTGATCAGCATTGTAAACAACTCTTTTTCATCTAAACTCAGAAAACCGTACAAGGACAAATCATCCTCCCTGACATTTGTATAAACATGCAAGGTCAGGAATTCTTCCGGAGAAACCTTAACAGAAAGGTGCTTTGAAACGTGAACCGCGTAACCTACACCACCTGATGTTTTGAGAACAATTAAATTGTCTTCGGAACGTAGTACATGTCCTTCAAGGTAGGCTATCATGAGAGAAGTTGCATAATGTGGTTTCCGTTCAGGCTGCTTTCAGTTTAAAGCAACTGATTTTTGGAAAGCCCTAAATGCGCATGAGTGATCGCAACTGCAAGTGCGTCAGCCTCATCTTCCTGAAGACTATTTTGCAAATTTAACAGAATCTTGACCATGTGCTGGACTTGATTTTTATCGGCTCTTCCTGCACCTACCACTGTTTGTTTGACTTTCAGGGCTTGATATTCGTGAACAACTAGCTGACGTTCAGAAAATTTAAGTAGAATAACACCGCGGGCATGTCCTAAAGTAAGAGCGGACTGGGCATTTTTGGCAAAAAAGATCTTTTCGACTGCACCGCAATCTGGCTTGAATTCCTCAATCAGTTTTTCCAGTTCAGTGGAAAGCTGATGTAAACGCACAGCAAGTGATTCTTTTACATTAAGTTTGATACATCCACTCGCTAAATGGCGCGTGCGGTTACCAGAATGTTCAATCAATCCGTAACCTGTTTTTCTGCTTCCTGGATCTATACCTAAAATACTAAGAGAATCAACCAAGTTCCGCCATAACGTTTTCGCTGATGTCAAAATTGGAATGAACACTGTTTACATCCTCGTCATCTTCAAGGATATCAATCAGTTTTATTACTTGTTCTGCTTTTTTAGCGTCATCAATTTCAACACGGTTTTGCGGATTCCAGATCACTTCCGCACCCAGCATAGCAACATCCTTTTCTTCAAGGTAGGAACGAACATGATCAAATTCAGCAGGCGAAGTTATGATTTGATATGCTTCTGGATTTTCGTTGTTGATATCTTCAGCGCCTGCTTCAAGGATTAATTCAGTTAGCAAATCTTCTTCGATCACTGTCTTGTCGATCATGATTGAACCAATCCTGTCAAACATATATTGAACAGAATTCGCTGAACCTAAATCACCGTTGCATTTATTAAAAGCATGCCTTACCGATGCAATGGTCCGGTTTCGATTGTCAGTCATTACTTCAACAATTATCGCAACATTGTGGGGGCCATAACCTTCGTAAATAATTTCTTCATAAATTGCGCCGTCCAGTTCACCAGCACCTTTTTTGATAGCACGGTCGATATTGTCTTTAGGCATACTCTGACTTTTTGCATTTGCTACCGCAGTCCTTAAACGTGGATTTGCATCTAGTTCACTGCCTCCCATCCTTGCCGCAATGGTGAGCTCTTTAATAAGTTTTGTAAATGCTTTTCCTCGCTTTGCATCCTGAGCTGCTTTGCGATGCTTGATTGTACTCCATTTACTGTGTCCAGACATAACAATCTTTAGATGAATTTATAATATTTTTTCCAGCTAATGCTGTTGTTATTTTAAAATAGAAGAAGTAAACAATATATCTATTTTTTGAATGTGTGTTAAATTGTTTCTAATTTTAAGTTTGTCACCTTTTTTGGAAGTAAAAAACAAATTAGAACAGTTTTAAAGGCTTAAATGGCACCCTCTAGAATAATTATTTCAAGTGCTTTTGAACTCATACATATTTTCAAAAGTACATAACACTGGTTTCTGGATCCGAATTATCGGAAATTTTTCAAGGAACCTTTCTAGTAATCTAAAATTTATTTTGATCAATTTTTCTATCTCTTTATTTTTCAACTTTCTTAAAATATATGCAAGTGTGATATGGAAAGTGTATGTATCATGGTTTAATATTATTTAGAAATAATTTATAATTAGGATATTTTTCTACGTGACAATGCGTCCAATTAAATCATACGTGTGGGCTTCCGTAATTTCAACATTATTGAAAGTTCCAGGACGTGCATCACCCTCATTGATATAAACCAATCCGTCTACATCAGGTCCTTGAAACTCACTACGCCCCTGCAACAGCAAGTCGCTTTCCTGGCTGATTCCGTCCACAAGTACTTTTATCTTATGGCCAATGTAATTATTATTTCTGAGGGTGCTGACTTTTTGCTGGGCTTCCATCAAGCGCTTGCGGCGTTCATGTTTAAGCGTGTTTGGAACAGGGTCTCCCCATTTTGCTGAACGGATATTATCTTCATGTGAGTATGCAAATACACCAACATGCTGAAAATGTCCTGCAGTCACGAATTCAAGCAGTTCCTCGAAATTCTCCTCTGTTTCAGTTGGAAATCCTACAATAAAAGTAGTACGCCAGGCTGCGTCCGGAAGAGATGTTTTGATTTCATCCATTTTGTTTTCAATTTGCCGACGGTTTATTTTGCGGTTCATTGCTTTCAGAACGTCATCGTTGATGTGTTGAAAAGGCATATCAAGGTAACGGCAGAATCTAGAGTCATCTGCAATGACTTCTAGTGTTTCTGCAGTGAAGGTGTTGGGATAACAATAAAAGAGCCTGATCCAAAAATCACCCTCCAGATCACTGATACTTTTTAAGAGAGTTGCCAGGCCGGTGCTGTTCTTAAAATCCTTCGCATAAGACGAGGTGTCCTGAGAAATTAAATTGATTTCTTTAACTCCTTTTTCAGTAAGATTGCGGATTTCAGTTACAATTGAATTTACAGTACGGCTGCTGAAATTACCTCTCAACGCAGGTATGTTACAGAATGAACACATGTTGGAGCAACCTTCTGCCACCTTCAGGTAAGCATAATGTTGAGGCGTAGTTTGAACTCTCGCCTGTTCTTCAAACTGCTTGTAATGTGGTTTTTGCTGAAGATTTAATCGTGACTGTCCTGTACCTTCATATATTGAATGGACTAGTTCCGGAATTTGTTCAAATCCGTTTGAACCGAGTAGACCGTCCAGTTCAGGAATCTGTTTCGCGAGACTGTCTTGATAACGCTGAGTCAAACAACCTGTTGCAACCAGTTTTTCGCAGTTGCCTTTGCTTTTGAAATCGCTGAGATCTAGAATTCTGTTGATGGATTCTTCACTTGCTTCACTCAGAAACGCACAGGTATTTACAATGATAACTTCAGCAGTTTCCGGTTCTATCGTCAACTCATAGCCGTGAGTTTGCAGACTCGCCAGCATGATTTCAGAATCAACACGGTTTTTAGCACAACCCAAGGTTTCCAGATAAATTCGCTTCTTTTCTTGAGAAGACGAGATTGCAGCAGGATTGGACGGCATAAGCAATAATTTGTATTTAGGCTGATTGGGAGGAAAAAAAGGCTCCTTTGAATAAGAAGCCTTTAGCAGGAAGGGGTATTAAGTTATTTCAGTCAGTCTTTTTCACTGAAGCAGTTTCTTCAGTGACAGTTTTCTCGGATGCCGGTTCTGTTTCATTTTGCACCGATTCAGCGTATGACTTTGTCTCTGCTTTTACTTCTTCAGGTACAACTTCAGTTTCTGTTGGTACTACCTCGGCCTTTAATTCAACTGTCTCAGTTTTTTCCTGAGCAACATTTTCCGCTGGAGCAGTTTCTACTTCAGTATTTAGTTTTGGCTCCTCAACCTTTCCTGTACTCTTTTCTTGGGATGTTTCTGCTTTTTCCAGTGGAATTTCGGTCTCAGCTATTTCTGCAGTTGCTGCTTCATTCTGAACTTCTTCACTGACCTCTTTCAGCACAGTACTGTCTTTTTTCTTCGGTTGGTTCTTTTTTGAGGATTTGGATTTCAACGAACTTAACTGATCTGCTTCACTGCCGAGCAGTTGCACAATCGCCATTTCAGAGTTATCACCAAGTCTGTTTTTTCCTAATTTAATAATCCTGGAATAACCACCTTGACGATCCTTGTAACGTTCTGCCAAATTTTCGAAGAGCTGTGACATTGCCTCTTTACTCTTCACAAAACGCAAAGCTTGACGCCGAGCATTCAGATCACCCTGCTTACCCCAGCTTATCATTTTCTCAAGTGGTTTGCGGACTTCTTTCGCTCTAGCCAGTGTGCATGTTATTTGGCCATGCTCCAGAATAGACGTAACCATGTTACGCATCATAGCACGGCGATGCGAAGTAGTTACTCCTAAACGGTTTCCAGCTTTTAAATGTCGCATCTTATGTTTTTTTCCTAATTATTTGTCGTGAGGATTATTCATCGGGTCAAAATTATCCAAGGAAGTGCCGAGCGACAATCCCATATCAGTCAGGATTACTTTAATTTCATTCAGTGACTTCCGGCCAAAGTTTTTAGTTTTGAGCATTTCCTGTTCACTTTTCTGGACAAGATCGCCAATGGTTTCGATTTTGGCGTTCTGCAGGCAGTTGATGGAACGTACTGATAATTCAAGTTCGCTTACACTACGGTATAAGTTTTCATTCAAAGGTTCATCTTCTACTTCAACTACAACTTCGTCCTTTATTTTGCTTTCATCAAAGTTAATAAAAACGTCCATGTGCTCTTTAATGATTTTTGCTGCATAGGCCAAACTGTCTGAAGGTTTTACTGAACCATTTGTCCACAATTCAAAATTTAAGCGGTCATAGTCTGTCTTTTTGTCAACACGTGAATTTTCAATTTCATAGTTGATCCGTGTAACAGGTGAATGATTTGAATCAAGATATATTGTACCTACTGGTAAATCTTGTTGTTGATTCTCTTCTGACGTTACATAACCTTTGTTGAAACGTGAATACATCGTCATACTAACAGTGGCACCTTTTTGTAAAGTTGCCAAAATTAAATCAGGATTCAATATTTCGGCTTTACCAAAAGTTGAAATGTCGCCTGCTTTTATAACGCAGGGTCCTTCTCCGATGAGCTCCAGTTCAACAATTTCATCAACAAATTGTTCTATTTGTAGTTCCTTGATATTGAGAATAACTTGAACCATGTCCTCAACAATACCTGGGATGTTGCTGAATTCATGAGTTACACCGTCAATTTGCACGGCAAATACAGCTGATCCACGAATCGAAGAAAGAAGAACACGTCTTAAAGAATGACCAATCGTCATTCCAAATCCAGGTTCCAAAGGATCAATTGTAAACTTTCCATAATCAGCTTTTAAGCTGTCCGGTTCAAACTGCAATTTAGTCGGTTTTGCAATTGCCATCCAGTTTTTCGCAAAGAAGGGATTTTCTTCAGTAACACCTTCTTCAGTTTCTATATCCAAGTTTGTGTCAGCGGACATATTCTCTTCTGGTACGGCAATTTCTGCGTCCGTATCTGCTGTTTCTATTGTTTCATTTATTTCAGACATCTGCATTCCAGTATAGTTTTCTGGTTATTTCAACCTAAAAAACAAAACTGTTAAGGAGAAGTTATCCTCCACACAGTTTTGTAAATTATGACAATTTTTCAGATTCGACGCTGCTTTGGAGGTCGGCATCCGTTATGAGGAACCGGTGTAATATCGTTGATTGACGTGATTCGCATGTCTTCAAGTGCTGAGATTGCACGAAGTGCTGATTCACGTCCCGAACCCGGTCCTTTGACAAAAACATCGACACTTTTCATGCCGTTGTCTACTGCCTTTTTGAGAGCATCATCTGCAGCGACTCTTGCCGCAAACGGTGTACTTTTGCGAGACCCTTTAAAACCGTGAGCGCCTGTACTCGACCAACCGATTACGTTGCCCTGTGTATCAGTAATTGTAACGATTGTGTTGTTAAAAGTTGCCTTGATATAAACTCGGCCCGTTTCAACAATTCTTTTTTCTTTTTTCTTTTTTGCCTGTGCCATCAGATAAGGCTCTTTTCAGTGTTTATGATGAATTATTTTTTCTTGCTGACTGCTAATCCTCGCGGTCCTTTTCTTGTTCTTGCATTGGTCTTAGTCCGTTGGCCTCTGACCGGCATATGTTTACGATGCCGTAATCCACGGTAGTTTCCTAAATCCATGAGACGCTTGATATTCAAACTTATGTCTCTTCTAAGATCACCTTCAACCTGGTATTCTTTTTCGATTATTGTACGGATCTGGTTTACCTGATCGTCATTCAGATCACGTACTCGCAGATTCTTATCAATCTTCGCTTTGACTAAAATATCGTTAGAAATTTTTCTGCCTACACCATAGATGTAGGTTAGTCCAATTTCAACTCTTTTAGTGTTTGGTAAGTCAATACCGGAAATTCTTGCCATCCAGCTCCTTCTTATCCTTGACGCTGTTTATGTTTTGGATTCTCACAGATTACCCGCAAGACACCTTTTCTTTTTATAATTCTGCACTTATCGCAGATCCTTTTTACAGAAGAACGTACTTTCATTTTATTTTATTTTTTTGGTTCGCTTCATAAACGCAACGCACCTGATTTTAACTGGCGTCGTTTTGTTTTTTTCATAAAGCCGTCGTAGTTCTGATTTAACAAGAAGGCTTCTATTTGATTAACCAAGTCTAACCCAACTCCAACCACAATTAAAAGTGCTGTCCCTCCAAAGTAGAAAGGGATGTCAAAAAGGTCAAAGAGGATATACGGGAAAAGACAGACAACGGCCAAATAAGTTGCCCCACCGAAAGTTAAGCGTGAAAGTACTAAATTCACATATTCTGCCGTTTTCTTACCGGGACGAATACCCGGAATATATCCACCGTGTTTCTTCATTTCTTCTGCAATCTTAACCGGATTAAATGTAATAGCCGTGTAGAAGAAGGCAAAGAAAAAAATCATCAGGGCAAACATAAAATTATATAACATCCTACCCGGCAGTAACTGACTTCCGACTGCCTGAACCCACGGGACTGCTATAAACCCTGTGATAGTCGCTGGAAAAGCAAGTATTGATGATGCAAAAATAGGCGGTATTACACCCGCTGTGTTAATTTTCAAAGGTAGATGTGATGACTGTCCTCCGAACATCCTATTCCCCTGCATCCGTTTTGCGTATTGTACAGGAATCTTTCTGTATGCGGTTTCAGCAAAAATAACCAAGAAAATGACCACTATCATCAATATACCGACAATCACCAGTACCAGTGGTGACAAAACATTGTCCTGTACCAGACGTACTGAATTAATAATCGCACCAGGAATGCCGACTACAATTCCAGCAAAAATCAATAGCGATATACCGTTCCCAATTCCACGTTCACTTATCTGCTCACCAACCCACATCAAAAAAGCTGTACCTGCGGTCAAGGTAATGACAGTCAGTGCTCTAAATGCCCAAGGATCAAAGGTTGAAATTACGATTGGTTGTCCACTTGGAGCAGCCATGCTTTCAAGCCCTACCGCAATAGCAAAACCCTGCACTATGCTAAGAACTATTGTACCGTATCTGGTATAACTGGTAATCTTTTTACGACCCGCATCTCCCTCTTTCGATAATCTTTCGAGGTATGGAAAAACTGCAGTCAGTAATTGAATAATAATTGAAGCACTGATATAAGGCATCACACCCAGCGCGAAAACCGTTAAGCGTGACAGTGCTCCTCCGGTGAACATATCGAAGAAACGTAAAATTGAACCTTGTTGCGCTTCAAAAAATGCCGTCAATGCTGCTCCGTCAATTCCAGGTGTTGGAATGTGTGCACCTAAACGGAAAATGAAAAGCATGAAAAGTGTGAAGAAGATGCGTTGTCTTAGTTCTTCAATCCGAAAAATATTCTGAATAACGTTTAACATCAAAGACGTCCCGAACTTATCGAAACTACTTCTCCACCAGCCTTTGAAACTGCTTCCGCAGCACTAACACTAACCATATCTACTTCAATAGTTATTTTTTTGCTTATACTACCGTTGCCTAAGAGTTTTACGGGCTTATCTGCTTTTTTGATAAAACCTAATTCTTTCAGTTTGTTTTTATCAAGGTTGCTTCCTGCTGTTACGCTGTCCGCATCTTCAAGGTTTTGCAGATTTATCAGTTGAGCATAAACTTTGTTTGGACTTGTAAAGCCAAACTTAGGCAGTCTTCGCTTAAGTGGTGTTTGTCCACCTTCGAAGCCTTTTTTCTGTTTGTAACCAGAACGAGATTTTGCACCGTTTTGTCCGCGGCCACAATTCTTTCCGCTCCCGCTTCCAGGACCTCTGCCTACTCGTTTACGTGGCTTGTATTTAGTTGATTCAAGATCGTGAAGATACATAGTTATACCGTTGTTATTTAAACTGCTGTCTCAATCCGGACAAGATGATTTACTTTTCGTATCATGCCTCGTACTTCCGGAGTATTATCAAGGACCGTAGAACTGTTTATTTTTCTTAATCCTAATCCACTAAGACAGGCTATTTGATTTTTTTTAGCACCTATTCGACTTCGAATCTGTGTTACTTTTATTTTCTTGCTCATGTTTACTGCTGGTTTAAATATTCGATGTCTTTACCTCTTGCACGTGCAATCCATTCGGTACTTCTAAGATTATACAAACCCTCAAGAGTTGAACGTACCAAGTTGTTTGGGTTCCTTGAACCTAAACACTTTACACTGATGTCCATAATACCCGCAGCTTCCATGACTGCTCTAACTGCACCCGCGGCAATGATTCCATGACCTTTTTCTGCAGGCTTCATTATAACCTTGCCGGCACCAAATCTACCAATTGCCAGATGTGGAATTGAAGTGCCTTCCACAGTAATTTTTTTCATACTCGCCGAAGCCTGTTCAACTCCTTTACGAATTGCTTCCACAACTTCGCCAGCCTTTCCAAGACCTAGTCCAACCTTACCGCGGCCGTCACCGACAACAATCAAGGCACTAAAGCTAAAACGACGTCCACCTTTCACCACTTTGGCTACTCGGTTTACTCTGATTACTTTTTCGATTAATTCGTTTTTATCTGAATGTTTTTCTGCCACTATTTTACCATTTTTTCAGCTTTACCGGTTTTCAGAACTTTAAGCCAGCTTCCCTAGCACCATCTGCTAAGGCCTGTACACGTCCATGATAAACAAAACCACCGCGGTCAAAGACAACTGATGAAATTGATTTCTCTAAAAGTTTCTTTGCTACGTCAGCACCAACTGCTTTAGCAGCATCTTTGTTTCCTGTATAGGTCTTTTTTAGCGACTTCTTGATAACTGCTGTTGAAGAAGAAGCAATTGTTGTCCCTGCAATATCATCAACTGCCTGCACATAAATATGCATTGAAGATCTGAATACTGCTAATCGTGGGCGCAGTTCTGTCCCGGAGATTTTTTTTCTTAAGCGTCTGTGTCTGGTTAGTCTACCTTTCAGACGTTTTGCCGCATTTTCCATGTTAAGCTATAACTTAAATATTATGTTTTACCGCTTTTACCGGCTTTACGCTTGATTTGTTCACCTTCAAATAAAATCCCTTTACCCTTGTAAGGCTCGGGCGGTCTGAATTTTTGTATCTCTGCACTTACCTGCCCCAAAAGTTGTTTGTCCGAACTCTCAAGCATAATCTTGGTATTAGCGTCAACCGTTGCTTTTATACCTTCAGGTAGAGTGTATTTTATAGGATGTGAATAACCTAAATTTAACTCTATAATTTTTTGATTGACTGCCGCTTTATAACCGACACCGACGAGGTTTAACTGTTTTTGAAATCCCTCAGTAACACCATGAATCATATTTGTGATCAAAGCCCAGGTTGTCCCAAGCATGGGTGTCATCGGTCCATTCAGGTCAGCAGGGCTGACATAGATGTTTTCATCATCGATTTTTAATTCGATCGCAGGATGAGCTGTGAGTTCCAACTCTCCTTTAGGCCCCTTCACTGAAAGCTGACGTTCCTTAAAAGAAACTTCAACTCCCTGAGTTACTTTGATGGGTCTTTTACCAATTCTTGACATTCTTTATTCTCTTTGAATCCAGACTAGCAGACAGTGCAAAGCACTTCACCGCCGATATTATCGTTTCGGCATTGTCGATCGCTCATAATCCCTTTTGAAGTAGAAAGGATCGAAATTCCCTGTCCGTTTAAAACAGGTTTGCAATCTTTACCTTTTGTGTAGAGGCGTAATCCTGGTTTGCTGATACGTTTAATCTCACGGATTACCGATAAATCATCTACATACTTTAACCAGATACGGAGTTGAGGGAATTTACCTTTTTCATCCAATTCCCAGTTTGTAATGAAACCTTCATCTTTCAGAACTTTAACGATGTTCAGTTTCATTCTGGAAGATAACAGTTCCAGACTATCTTTATTCCTCATATTCGCATTGCGGATGCGTGTTAATAAATCCGCAACTGGGTCACTCATTGACATAACACAACTTTCTTGAGAATCTTTTTTAATTATTACCAACTGGCCTTTGTGACTCCAGGAAGAAGTCCGAAGTTAGCGTTTTTGCGAAAACAAATCCTGCACATACCGAACTTTCTCAAATAACCACGAGGTCGTCCGCAATATCCACATCTGTTGTATTGGCGCACTTTGAATTTTTGTGTACGCTCGCTTTTGGCGATCATTGATTTTTTTGCCATCAGATCTATTTTCTAAAAGGAAATCCTAAGTCCTGCAACATTGCAAAACTCTCTTCATCATTAGGAGCAGAGGTCACGATAGAAATATTCATTCCACGGACATTATCCACGTCATCAAATTCAATTTCAGGAAAAATTAACTGTTCCTTAATACCTATAGTGTAATTTCCCAATCCATCAAATGCTTTTGGTGATATCCCCCGAAAGTCACGAATACGTGGCATTGCGACGTGTAGTAACTTATCAAGAAAATTCCACATTTGCTGATTACGCAAAGTGACCATGCAACCGATCGGCATGCCTTCACGTAGCTTGAATCCAGCAATAGACTTTTTTGCACGTGTAATCACAGGTTTCTGTCCGGCAATCAAAGTCAACTGTTTGCTTGCTGCTTCGACCACTTTAGGATTCAGCACTGCTTCACCTAGGCCTATATTTATGGTGACTTTCCTGATCGCTGGAATTTGATGTGTGTTTTTGTAATTAAACTTCTTTTGAAGCTGAGGCACGACCTCTGATTTGTAGGTCTGCAACAAGTGACTATTTGCCATTATCCTAGTACCTCTCCTGATTTTACACAGACCCGATTTTTCACACCTGCATCGCTAGTTTGTATTTTCACACGCACACCTCTGTTCAAAGTTGGGTTAAAAAGCTGAACGTTGGAATAATGAACAGGCGCTTCAGTTTTTACCAAACCACCCTGTTGATTCGCAGTATTTGGCTTAGTATGACGAGTTACCATGTTCACACCTTCAATCAGTAAACGTTCACGTTTCCAATCAACAGTTATTACACGTCCGGTACGTCCTTTTTCTTTCCCGGAAATAACCATCACAGTGTCTTCGCGTCTAATATTAGGTCTTCTTTTTTTTCGCTGGTTAGTTTTCATTTCTAAACTTTACAATACTTCCGGGGCGAGTGAGAGGATACGCATGAATTTTCCAACTCGGAGCTCTCTTGCTACCGGACCGAATATTCGTGTTCCCACCGGCTCACGTTTAGCGTCAATTACTACAGCAGAGTTTTCATCAAATTTAATGTAACTGCCGTCTGTACGACGAAATTCTTTTTTTGTACGGACTACCACAGCCCTGACTACATCACCTGATTTTACCTTAGAATGAGGAAGGCAATCCTTGATAGATGCAACAATGACATCTCCTACCCGTGCATATCGCCTCTTTGATCCTCCAAGAACCTTGATGCACATCAGTCTTTTTGCTCCGGAGTTATCAGCAACTCCCAGGATGCTTTGTGTTTGTATCATTGTGCCCGCTTATATAATCTGAAACGCTTACGTTTGCTCAAGGGTCTGCACTCGGCAATTTCTACTAAATCCCCAATCTTGCATTCGTTATTCTCATCATGAGTCACGAATTTCTTTGAACGTTTGATGGTCTTTTTGTAAATAGGGTGTTTAACCTTACGCTCAACCTTAACGACAATGGACTTGTCCATATTATCACTGACAACAACTCCACTCTGCAACTTCAGTTTGCTCATTTTAGCCTTCCACTTGTGATTGTTGTGCCTGTATTTCAGTCAACACTGTATTCAAGCGGGCTATATTACGTCGTGTTTTTTTGATCATAATAACATCCGCTAACTGCCGTGATACATGTCCGCAGCGTAAACGTAGGTATTCTTCTTTAAGGTCTATCATTTTTGCTTCCAGTTCATTGACTGGCAGAGCTCGTAATTCAGAAGCCTTCATAATACAGCAGCTCTTTTGATAATTTTTGTTTTAATGGATATTTTGTATGCAGCCAAACGTAATGCTTCATAAGCAACTACTTCAGGTACACCATCGATTTCGTAAAGAACACGTCCTGGATGTATTTTTGCCACCCATGTATCAACCGCACCTTTTCCTTTACCCATTCGGGTTTCCGCAGGTCGCTTGGTTACTGGTTTATCTGGAAATACTCTAATCCAAGTTTTTCCACCACGTTTTAATGTTCTTGTAATGACTCGCCGTGCTGCTTCAATCTGTCGTGTTGTAAGGTATCCACGACCAATTGCTTGCAGGCCTATAGAACCGAAACTAATCTTATTCCCAGTATGCGCGTCTCCTTGCATTCTACCGCGCATCTGTTTTCGAAACTTTGTCTTTTTTGGCATTAACATGGCTATAACTCTCTAATCTCTATGATCGTCTTCCGCGGGATTTTCCATAATCCTCCCCACGATAAACCCAGACCTTAACTCCAATAATGCCATAGGTTGTGTTTGCTTCAGCAACACCGTAATCAATATCAACGCGTAAAGTATGCAGTCTTACTTGTCCTTCACGGACCCACTCGGAACGGGCGATCTCGGCACCGTTCAAGCGACCACCGACCATGACTTTACAACCTGCGATATTCATGCGCATAGCTGCTTGTATTGAACGTTTGACTGCACGTCTGTAGGCAATTCTACGTTCAAGCTGACTGGCGATGTTTTCCGCGATCAAGGTCGCATCAATTTCCGCGCGCTTAATTTCCTTAATGTTTATTACCACATCATGCGGGGTACGTTTACTGAGCTCTTGCTTTAGGCGCTCAACTTCATCACCTTTTCTACCGATGATTATTCCTGGGCGCGCTGAAAAAATATTTACTTTTGTTTTTTTGGCTGTGCGCTCGACTTCGATTTTCGAAATTGCCGCATGCTTGAGACGAGCTTTTACAAACTTTTGAATATCCAAATCCTGTTTCAGTTGACTTGCATAATCTTTCTCTGCAAACCACTTGGAGTTCCATGTCTTGGAAATACCAAGCCTCAAACCGATTGGATTTACTTTTTGTCCCACAATTTACCTTGAAAAACGTGAATTACTTTTGTTAACAAAAGAAATTTAATGATTAAGACTTTATTCTCCGATTTCCAGCGTGATGTGGCTGGAGCGTTTTTTAATACCTGATGCACGACCCATTGCTCTAGGTCGAAAACGTTTGAGCGCACGTGCCTCATCTACGTATGCAGTGATAACCCTGAAGTTATCTACTTCTGCTTCAGGATCGTGTCTGTCTGCGTTCGCAATTGCAGACTGCAAGACTTTCATTACAGGTAAGGCAGCTCTGTTGCGTAATGTGCTCAATTGAGCCATAGCCCGAACCACATTCATACCCCTGATCAAATCGACAACCAAACGTGCTTTTCTTGGCGCCACTCTTAAGTTCCTTGCTGTTGCTTGGGCAGTCATTAGCGTTTTGCTCTTTTATCGTTTTTACCTACATGTCCCCGAAATGTTCGGGTAGGCGCGAATTCACCTAATTTATAACCGACCATATCTTCTGTAATAAAAACAGGTATAAATTTGTTGCCATTATGTACGGCGATGTTTGTACCAATAAAATCAGGTAAAATAACCGAACGTCTTGACCATGTTTTAATCAGGCGTCGATCATTGCTGGCTTTTGCCGCAGTGATCTTTTTCTCCAGATGGGCATCAACGAAGGGCCCTTTTTTCAACGATCTTGGCACTGTTTATTTCCTCTTCAAAATATATTTGTCAGTATCTTTACGTTTTCTGGTCTTGGCTCCTTTTGTGGGTTTACCCCAAGGAGTGACAGGATGTCGACCTCCTGATGTCTTACCCTCTCCACCTCCATGCGGATGATCAACCGGGTTCATGACAACACCACGTACTGTAGGTCTGCGGCCCAACCAGCGATTACGGCCTGCTTTTCCTTTATTAATATTCATGTGCTCTGCATTACCGACAGTTCCAACTGTAGCCATGCACTCGATTCTTACTTTTCTGATTTCGCCTGAGCGAAGTTTGAGCTGTGCATAGTCGTCTGCTTTCGCCATCAACTGAATTGCTGCACCTGCGCTGCGTCCCAACTGTGCACCTTTTCCCGGTCGTAGCTCAATACAGTGAAGTAGAGTTCCAATCGGAATATTTTTCAAAGGCAGAGCATTTCCAGGTTTGATATCAGCATTTTCACTTGAGAGAATAACATCTCCTACCTTTAATCCTGCTGGTGTAAGGATATAACGTTTTTCACCATCAACGTAATGCAGTAAACTTATTCTTGCACTACGGTTCGGATCATACTCAACACTAGCTACTTTTGCAGGAACCTCTACTTTGTTGCGGGTAAAATCGATAATTCTATAGCGTCTTTTGTGTCCTCCACCGTGATGTCTGACAGTGATACGCCCATTATTATTACGACCGCCTTTTTTATGTAACGGCGCCAGCAGACTTTTCTCAGGTGTGGAAGTTGTGATTTCTTCAAATACGAAACCACTCATTCCCCTTCGTCCTGGCGATGTCGGTTTGTGGAACTTTATTCCCATAATTCTATAAGTTTAGTTTAAGCACCTTCAAAAAATTCAATAGACTCTCCAGCCTTAAGAGTAACTAAGGCTTTTTTCCAACTGGACTTGCGCCCCTCAGTTCGTCCTAGACGCTTCTTCTTGCCTCGGACATTCATTGTTCGAACTTTCAGCACCGAAACTTTGAATGATTTTTCAACGCTTTCTTTAATCTGTATTTTGTTTGCTCTAGGATCAACCTCAAAAGCGAACTGGTTCACTTCTTCTTTCAGAGACAAGGTCTTTTCAGACATTCTTGGTGCTCTGAGCACATCATAAATATTCATCAGCTCAACCTTTCCTTATATGCCTCAAGGGCGTCTTTGAGGAAGATCACTTTATTGTGTTTCATCATTTCATAAACACTTAGGCTACGGTAACTAAGTACATGCACATCCGGAATATTTCTTGAAGCAAGCCGCAAGTTGTCAGATATTTCATCTGTAACAATCAGTACTTTTTCCGGCAGTTTTAGTTTAGCCAACAGTGCTTTCAGGTTCCTGGTTTTATTGTCGGCCAGCTCAAGACTGTCGAGCACCAGCACACCGTCTTGACGAACTTTTTCCGCGAAAACGGAACGTGTTGCGAGACGCCGGGTTTTTTTATTCAACCTAAATGCGTGGCTGCGTGGCTGCGGGCCGAAAATTGTTCCACCGTGACGACGAATTGGTGATTTTGCACTCCCTGCTCGCGCGCTACCTGTACCTTTTTGTCGGTACAATTTGCGTGTGCTGTATGCTACTGCGGAGCGGTTTTTGGTTGCGTGCGTTCCTTGTTGATTTGCGGCTAAAAACTGACGAACCACTTCTGAAACAGCTATCCGGTGGTAAGGTGTTTCTAAAATTGAATTATCAATTTCGATCTCGCCTGCAGCTTTATTGCCTGTATCAAATGTTTTTAATTTTGCCATGATTATAATTTTCTCTTAAAGGCTTTATCCTTCTTGCTTGATGGCGATGTCAACACCGGCAGAAATATCAAGGCGCATTAAAGCGTCCATAGTCTGCGGAGTTGTTTCCAAAATATAGAGTAGTCTTTTGTGAGTACGTATTTCAAACTGTTCTCTTGATTTTTTATCTACGTGAGGAGAACGCAAAACAGTCCAGCTGTTCTTCCTTGTAGGAAGTGGAATCGGCCCGACAATTTCAGCACCTGTCCTCTTAACGGTGTGAACAATTTCGCTGATTGTTTTGTCGAGTAATTTATCGTCGTATCCTTTAAAACGAACTTTTATTTTTTGTTCCATTTAAACCGCCATTCTTTTTATTGAATAACTTCAGATACGACACCGGAACCTATTGTTCGGCCACCTTCGCGAATCGCAAAACGTACTTCTTTTTCCATTGCAATGGGACTGATCAATTCAACTGTGACTTCCACATTGTCACCAGGCATCACCATTTCCACTCCGTCTGCTAATGTAACCACTCCGGTTACGTCAGTTGTACGGAAATAAAACTGCGGGCGATAATTGGTGAAAAACGGAGTGTGTCTTCCGCCTTCATCCTTATCAAGGACATAAACCTGAGCTTTGAACTTTGTGTGAGGAGTGATTGATCCAGGCTTACAAATAACTTGCCCACGCTCTAGATCATCACGTTTGAGTCCTCTCAGCAGGATTCCAACATTGTCTCCGGCTTGACCCTGGTCAAGTGATTTGCGGAACATTTCCACACCGGTAACGATAGTCGATTGGGTGTCACGGAGTCCGATAACCTCAATTGTCTCCCCGACTTTTACAATCCCGCGTTCAATTTGGCCGGTTGCAACTGTTCCACGACCTGAAATTGTAAATACGTCCTCAACAGACATAAGCAAGTCTTTGTCAAGATCACGTATAGGCTCAGGAATGAAACTATCAACCGCATCCATCAACTCTTTAATAGGTGCATACGCCGGGTCGCTCGAATCGGTTGATGTGCAATCCATAACCGCTAGTGCAGAGCCCTTAATAATAGGTGTGTCGTCTCCTGGAAAATCGTAAGAATCGAGCAGTTCCCGAATTTCCATTTCAACCAGCTCAAGTAATTCTTCATCATCCACTTGGTCAACTTTATTAAGGAATACAACTAGATGCGGGACATTGACCTGCCGTGCAAGCAAAATGTGTTCACGTGTCTGAGGCATCGGTCCGTCAGCTGCTGACACGACAAGTATCCCACCGTCCATCTGGGCGGCACCAGTAATCATATTTTTTACATAATCTGCGTGACCCGGGCAATCAACATGTGCGTAGTGACGCTTGTCTGTCTGATATTCAATGTGTGAGGTCGCAATAGTGATACCACGTTCTCTTTCTTCCGGAGCATTGTCAATTTCGTCAAAGCCTTGAGCATCAGCTAATCCGTCCATGCTCAGGACTTTTGTGATTGCCGCTGTCAAAGTTGTTTTACCGTGGTCAACGTGGCCAATTGTGCCTACGTTTACATGTGGTTTTGAGCGCTCAAATTTTTCTCTTGCCATCTCGTCTCCTGTTCCTTTTCCTGTTTTTGACTAATTAATAAATTGCGCTCAGCCTGAGCAGGCAGACTCTCCTGTGAGAGCCTTCCTTGTTGCTTCAGTCACAGTAGAGTAGTGGCTGAAATGCATGGTGAATGTTGCTCGTCCCTGTGTAAGCGAACGTAACCGTGTGGAGTACCCGAACATCTCCGCTAAGGGAGTTTCCGCTGAAATAACCTGAACTCCACCCTGCTCCTCCATGCCGCGTATACGACCATGTCGAGCGTTCAGGTCTCCAATTACCTCACCTGTGAATGACGCAGGTGTAACAACTTCTATCTTCATTGAAGGCTCAAGTAGAGTCGGCTTTGCCTTCTGAACTCCTGCACGGAAAGCATTCATTCCTGCAATCGAGAACGCTATTTCCGTAGAAAGTTCCTCCAAATATTCTGCTGCAACCAAGCTTGCTTTCAGGTCTATCATCGCAAATCCAGCAAGTACACCGTTGCTCATTGCGCCCTGAATTCCTTGCTCTACCGCTTCTGCGAAGTTTGCAGGCAAATCATTTGCAGACATTTTGTTTACAAACTCAAATCCACCACCTGCTTTTAAGGGCTCCAGACTAATTATGCAACTTGCAAATTGCTCTTTTCCGTCCAGTAGCTTCTCAAATTTTGTTTCTGAGTCAACAGCTTCTTTAATTGTTTCTCGATAGGCGACCCGAGGAGTACCTGCTTTACAGTCTACTTTAAATTCACGCTGCAGCCGATCTACCATTATTTCCAAATGAAGCTCGCCCATTCCGGAAATGATGTTCTGTCCTGTCTCGGTATCGATTCTGCTTCGGAAAGAAGGATCTTCCTGCATTAATCGCTGCAGTGCTTCTTCCAGCTTATCCTGGTCCGCTTTCGTCTTTGGCTCTATAGCCTGATCAATTACCGGTTCCGGAAACTGCGTTCTTTCCAGCACAATCGGATTATCTTTTGGGCAGAGCGTATCTCCTGTGATCAACTCCATTCCGACCACTGCTCCTATGTCTCCTGCGCTGATTGAGCTGACATCTTCACGCTTATTCGCGTGTAGTTTAACCAGGTTGCCAATCCGCTGATATTTGTGCTTGCGTGGATTGTATGCTGACTTACCTGTTTCAAAAGTTCCTGCATAAACACGAACAAATGTCATCTGCCCTGCAAAAGGATCGCTCGCGACTTTGAATGCAAGTGCGCACAACGGTTCTGAAACAGAGGCCTCTCTGCTGACCAATTTCTTTGTTACCGGATGATCACCTTCTACAGGAGGAATATCAAGCGGAGATGGGAGGTAATGCACTACTGCGTCAAGTAGTTGCTGTACCCCCTTATTCTTAAATGCGCTACCGCACAGTACTGGGGTAATCTGACCGCTCAAAGTTGCTTTCCGTATAACCCTGACGACCTCTCCCTGACTTACTTCCTCTTCTTCTACAATCTTTTCCAGCAAGTCATCATCGTAAAGTGACAGCTGCTCCAGCAATTGTTGTCGCCATTCCTGAGCTTGTGCTTCCAGCTCTTCCGTCAAATCACCACTTTCGTATTCTGCGCCGTATGCTTCTTCTTTGAAACGGTGTTCCTGCATCGAAACCAGGTCGATCACACCTTCGAATTCCTCTTCAGCGCCGATTGGAATTTGTATCGCAAGCGGATTCGCAGAAAGTTGATCTTCAATCGAAACGAGTGCCTTCTCAAAATCTGCACCAGCACGATCCATTTTATTGACAAACGCAATGCAGGGAACGTCGTAGCGTTTTGCCTGCAGCCAAACTGTTTCGGACTGCGGCTGTACACCAGCTACTGCGCAAAGAACCATCACTGCACCGTCCAGTACCCGCAGGGATCGTTCTACCTCCGCGGTAAAATCTACATGTCCCGGAGTGTCAATAATGTTCAGCGAGTATTTTTGCTGATCTGTCTCCCAGTCGCAGGTCGTTGCAGCTGAAGTAATAGTAATTCCGCGTTCCTGTTCCTGCTCCATCCAGTCCATGGTTGCGGCCCCATCATTAACCTCACCAATCTTATGTATGCGTCCCGTGTAATAAAGAATACGTTCGGTGGTGGTTGTTTTGCCGGCATCAATGTGTGCCATGATGCCGATATTACGCCTTTGCTTAAGCGGGACTGTTTTGGCCACCTTGGACTAATATTTTGGGCGCTGATTAGTTTCAGCAGAAACCTGTTTCCTTACCAACGGTAATGTGCAAAAGCTTTATTCGCTTCAGCCATCTTGTGAGTATCTTCTTTCTTTTTCATCGCGCTCCCACGTCTGTTTGACGCATCCATGAATTCGTCCGCCAATTTAGCGCGCATAGACAAACCACTGCGGGAATTTGCATTTTCAATCAACCAGCGAATGGCGAGTGACTGACTTCTGCTGTGACGAACTTCCATCGGAACTTGATATGTGGATCCACCTACACGTCGTGACTTTACCTCCACTGAAGGCATCACGTTTTCAATCGCGGCTTTAAAGGTTTCCAGGGCTGTCAATTCTGATTCGCGTTCAGTGATTGCATCCAACGCACCATAAAAAATATTTTCTGCAATACTTTTCTTACCGTGCTTCATTATTGAATTAATGAACTTGCTGACCAAAAGGTCTTTATACTTAGGGTCTGGTAAAATCGATCTTTTTTGTGGGGCTCTTCGTCTAGGCATATCGTTTTTTTACAAATCCTTTTTGACGCCGTATTTGGAGCGGGACTGCTTGCGTTCGTTCACCCCCACTGTGTCAAGTGCGCCGCGTACTACATGGTAGCGTACGCCCGGCAGATCCTTGATCCTACCACCACGAATCAGCACAACCGAATGCTCTTGCAGGTTGTGTCCAATTCCCGGAATATAACTCGTTACTTCAATTCCATTTGTTAAACGTACCCTCGCAACTTTACGTAATGCGGAATTCGGTTTCTTTGGTGTTGAAGTGTAGACTCTCACACATACTCCGCGGCGTTGTGGGCATGCCTGCAATGCAGGTGTGTCCCTCTTAACTATTTTGTTTTTGCGACCCTTGCGGACCAACTGACTTAATGTCGGCATAGTTCTGGTACGTTCTTCTTTGTTTCTTGAAGCAACATTTGAATAATCAATCCGCTAATTTAACATTGATTTATAATTTCGTCAATACCTAATTTCACAATTTGTAAAAAAAACTCACCCTCGTATTTATCTTCTTTTTCATTCTGCTTTGAATGCCAAGTTCTCTATAGTTAGTTGAGCCAAAAAACTTTGTATTGCATCATTTATAATTTGTCTTAGTATAGCACTGAATCATTACGAATCACACATTTTCAAGCAGGCAATATGACAGCATACTCCTTTACTAATAAGCTGGTAAACGAAAAGAGTCCTTACCTACTACAGCATGCTCATAACCCGGTTGACTGGCATCCCTGGGGAACAGCAGCTTTTGAAAAAGCAAAAGTAGAAGACAAGATGTTGCTGGTCAGTATTGGTTATGCAACCTGTCACTGGTGTCATGTGATGGAACGTGAATCTTTTGAAGATCCGGATTTAGCAGCCTATCTGAACGCTCATTTTGTGCCGGTTAAAGTAGATCGTGAGGAACGTCCGGATGTGGACAAAATTTACATGGACGCGCTTCACGCTTTAGGTCAGCAGGGTGGATGGCCGTTGAATATGTTTGTAACTCCGGAAGGTAAACCTGTTACAGGCGGAACTTATTTTCCGCCACAGCCGATGTATGGTCGAAAATCTTTCCGTGAACTTTTGGAAACTCTGGCTTCAATCTGGAAGAATGAACGAGATAAAATATTTACGACCGCAGATCAGCTCACGGCTCATTTACAGCAAAAAGCTGTTCCTGCTTCTAGTGAACATCCGGAACTGAGTTGGGAAGCAGAAGAGCAAACGGTTACGCAATTTCGTGAATCGTATGATTCACTGCACGGCGGTTTCAATCAACAGGCACAAAACAAGTTTCCACCGAGTATGGGATTGATGCTTTTGCTACGATACTATAAAAGGACAGGTGATGCTCATTCTCTTGAAATGGTGGAAAAGACTTTACAGAAAATGTTTGCGGGCGGAATTTATGATCAGCTTGGCGGAGGACTAAGTCGTTATAGCACTGATTATGAATGGCTTGTTCCGCATTTCGAAAAAATGCTCTACGACAATTCTCTGTTTGTCTGGGCCTTGATCGAAACCTTTCAGATCACAAAAAATCCTCTTTATGAAATCGCGGTACGGGATGTTCTGACTTATGTGGAGCGTGACATGACTTCTCCGGAAGGTGCTTTTTTTTCTGCGGAAGACGCGGACAGTGAAGGTGTCGAAGGCAAATTTTATGTCTGGTCTAAAGCAGAAGTGCTGGAAATCTTAGGCACGGAAAGTGGTGAACTGGCCTGCGTCTACTGGGACATCACGGAGCATGGTAATTTTGAAGAAAGTAGCATCCCAAATCGCCCACGCTCAGATGAAGACGTGGCGGAGCAATTCCGGATCACACCTGAAAAAATGCACATCAAACTCCGTACAGTACGAGAAAAACTAATGGTTATTCGTTCCAAGCGTATACGTCCGTTGCTGGATGACAAAGTTTTGACTTCGTGGAATGCCTTGATGATTTCCGCCTTTGCGCGGGCTTCCCGTGTTTTTAATGATTATGATTTTGAAAAAATGGCTACACGCGCAGCGGATTTTATTTTCAATAATTTGTTTGATGATTCCGGTCGACTGTTGCGTCGCTGGCGTGATGGTGAGGCTCGTTTTCCTGCCTACCTTTGTGATCACGCCCAACTGGCAGTGGCATGTCTGGATCTCTACGAGACCACTTACGATCCGCAATGGTTCCGGAAAGCTGCTGAATTATCAATTGATATCAATCGTCTTTTCCGGAACGAGGACGGACCTTATTATGACACAGGCAACGACGGAGAGGTACTGCTCACACGGAATGCTGATGGTTACGATGGAGTCGAGCCTTCCGGAAACAGCAGTCTGGCACAAGCCTTTCTGAGACTTCGCGCTTATGGCCTTGCTCCGCAGTATTATGATGATTCACAGCGTATTTTTCGGAGTTTTGCTCAGCACCTAGAGCAAGCCGGAGCAAGTTTTTCAGCAATGCTGGGAGCACTCCACTTCAAGCTTTCTGGAGCAAAAGAAGTTGTTATTTCCGGAAGACGCGGCGAAGCTGAAACAGAACTTTTACTGGACGAGGTGCGTCATGAGTATCATCCAAATATAGTAGTCACTTTTGTGGAAAACGGGGGAAGTCCGGAAACTGAAAAAATCATTCCACTTGCTGCGGGACGAACGATGGTGAATGATAGTGCGACAGCATATGTCTGCCAAAATCAAACTTGTCAAATACCAGTTCACACAGTTGATGAGTTACGCAAACTGCTGGTTTGATTTTTTCAGGTTGTTTCCTAAATTATGAAACCGCGTTGGTAAGGAGATGACTCACCTGACTCATCATCCCAAAGTCCTTTTGTTAGTCGACGCTCTTTCTGCGTTGGATTTGAAGCTTAGAAATGTTATATTGTTTCCCTAATCTAATCCTGAATAAACTTCATGCCGACTCAAGACGATCTCAATTATCCTGTTTCAATCTATCCTCCGGACATTTCCGCCTATCGTGCGGGCAATACCGGAGTTGAATACGTCCATCAATTTGATTCCGGAAAACCTGGTCCTCATGTGATGATCAGTGCTGTCGTACATGGAAATGAGTTAAGCGGTGCCATCGCAATAGACCATCTGCTGAAACACGAAGTGCGACCACTTAAAGGTAAGCTGACTTTGGGCTTCATGAACGTGGCCGCTTTCCTGAGTTTTGATCCGGAAAATCCTACCTTTTCACGTTTTATCGATGAAGACTTCAACCGACTCTGGACTAAAGATGTATTGGAAGGAAACAGAGACAGCGTCGAATTGAGACGAGCGCGGGAAGTGCATCCAATCTTGGACACAGTAGACCTGCTACTGGACATTCATTCGATGCAGACCACTACCCTCCCTTTGATAGTAGCCGGTCCACATGCAAAAGGCAGGGAGTTTGCCCAGCAGTTTGGAATTACGGAAATGGTGGTAAGCGATTCCGGACACAAAGCGGGACGGCGAATGAGAGACTATGAAGGTTTTTCAGATCCGAAAAGTTCAAAAAATGCTTTGCTGATTGAGTGCGGACAGCATTGGGAAGTTAGCAGTTCTGAGTTGGCGATCGCCGCTGCATGGCGCTTTCTTAGTCTGTCAGGAGTAATTTCCGAAGAAACAGCCGTTCCGTACTTGTCAGCACATCCGCTAGTTAAGCAAAAATTTGTTGAGGTTTCTGAACCCTACACCATCAAAACAAAGTCTTTTCGATTCGTTGAACGATACGTTGGACTGGAAATTATTCCGGCAGCCGCAACTATTATAGGTTATGACGGAGAGGAACCGCTAACGACACCCTATGAAAACTGCGTCCTCATCATGCCTTCCCGCAGACAACTACCTGGAGATACTGCTGTTCGTTTTGGAAAAATTTTAGGAACTCCAAATAATTCTTAGCCTAAACGCAACCTTTTTCTGGAGTTTGCCGGGTAACGGTTTCACAATGGATACTCAATTTGCAATGATTTCCCTTCCCGAGCTCGGCCTAATATTTTCCTAGATAGTTATAGATTTTTCGCTAGCCTCTGCTACGTTAGACAGATGACCATAATGGAAGAAACCAAGAACAGAATAAAAAGAGGTATGGGATGACAGACCTGAATCAAGCCGCCGGGCAAAAGCGCCAGGAGGGGATAATTGAAAAAACAACCGATACGCTCGTTGTCGGGGCAGGACAGGCCGGGGTGGCGATGAGTGAGCATCTGAGTACGCACGGGGTTCCGCACCTTGTCCTGGAGAGCAAGAGTATCGCCGAAGCCTGGCGCACGTGTCGTTGGGATTCGCTGGTTGCCAACGGTCCGGCTTGGCATGACCGCTTTCCGGGTCTGGAGTTTGATCACGATCCAGATGAATTTGTTCCGAAAGAGCAAGTGGCGGATTATCTTGAAGCTTATGCCAAGAAGATTAAAGCTCCTATCTGTACCGGGGTTGAAGTGAAGAAGGTGGTGCGGAATACTGACAGGTCGGGGTTCACGGTTGAAACATCCGCAGGTGTGATCCAGGCCGAGCGCGTGGTTGTCGCAACCGGACCTTTCCAACGTTCCGTTATCCCGACGATTGCTCCTCAAGATGATAAACTGACTCAGATTCACTCCGCCAAGTACCGCAATCCGGAGCAACTGCCAGATGGTGCTGTCCTAGTGGTGGGCGCTGGTTCATCAGGAGTACAAATCGCGGATGAATTGGAGCGTGCAGGCAAGAAGGTCTACCTCTCAGTTGGACCGCATGATCGTCCTCCACGCGCCTATCGCAACCGTGACTATTGCTGGTGGCTGGGTGTTCTCGGCGAATGGGATGCGGAGGCTCCAAAGGCAGGCAGAGAACATGTAACAATCGCCGTCAGTGGAACACGGGGAGGACATACTGTCGATTTCAGAAACCTTGCCAAACAGGGGATCACGCTTGTCGGGATGACGAAAAATTTCCAAGACGGTGTGGCAACATTTCTTCCAGATCTTGCAGATAACCTGGCACAAGGTGATGAGAACTACCTATCACTGCTAGATGCGGCCGATGCCTATGTTAGCCGCAACGGTCTCGATCTTCCTAAAGAGCCAGAGGCACGTAATTTTTTACCGGATCCGGAATGCTTGACCAATCCCTTGCTTGAACTCAATTTGGCCGAAGCTGGTGTCACCGCGATTATTTGGGCCACCGGATATACCGTCGATTTCAGTTGGCTGAAGGTCGATGCATTTGACGAGAACGACAAACCAAAACACCAGCGTGGAGTTTCGAGTGAATCCGGTATCTACTTTTTGGGACTACCGTGGTTGTCACGCCGTGGGTCTTCGTTCATCTGGGGCGTCTGGCACGATGCAAAGCATATTGCCGACCACATCGGCATCCAACACAAATACCTCGCCTATCGTGACGCCTCGCAACGCCAGTTAAAGACTGATCAAGAGAAAAACTTTGATCGCGGATGCAATGATTCGCAAGCCTGGAAAGTCGGCAATACAAGAGAAACAGAATGACCATTCATACCCGTATCCGAAAATTCAACACAAAAGACACTTATCCGGATCAGGATTTGGATAATGACCTTTGCCAAGTTGTGAAGGCCGGAAACATGCTTTTTCTACGGGGACAAGTCGGAACTGATTTTGACGGTAAACTCATCGGTCCCGGAAATCCGGAAGCCCAAACCGAACAGGCGATGAAAAATGTTAAACAGCTTTTGGAAGAAGCCGGAAGTTGCCTCGATCATATCTGTAAAATCACGATTTATCTGACCGATAGCTCCGATCGAGCAACGGTTTATCGTACAATCGGAAAGTGGCTCAAAGGCGTGTTTCCTGTTTCAACCGGAGTAGTTGTGGCAGGATTGGCAAAGCCAGAATGGCTGCTGGAAGTGGATGTGATTGCCGTGATTCCTGAAGAGGAAAAATGACACTTTCCATTCTCGGACGTTGTCCTGAAACAGGAATGCTGGGCGGTGCTGTTACTTCATCCAGTATTTGCGTAGCGAGTCGTTGTCTTTTCACCCGCTCCAGAGTTGGTGCCGCACTCACGCAAAACATCACCGATCCGGAATTGGGACAGCGGATGCTCGACCTTTTGGAAAAGGGCACAAACTCAACCGGAACGTCCGCTGCGAAGAAAGCAGTTTCTCAAATTGTCGCGGAAACTAATCACATTGAATGGCGGCAGCTCGTGCTGATGGATTCTTCAGGAAATTCCGCAATTCATACTGGAGCAAAAGCTTTGGGAAGACACGCCTCCGCACAGGGAAAACAGTGCGCAGCTGCTGCCAACCTTTTGGCAGATGAACAGGTTCCGCAAACGATGGTAACAGCTTTTGAGAAAAGCTCCGGACATCTTGCGCAACGACTGATAAGTGCTCTCGAAGCCGGAATTGTAGCTGGAGGAGAAGAAGGACCGGTGCGTTCTGCCGGAGTGCAGGTCGCTGATCGGGCCACATGGCCTGTGGTGGATCTGCGCGTGGATTGGGACGACGATCCGATTTCTCGCCTGCAAACAATATGGAACGAATACGAGCCGCAAATGTCTGACTATATAACCCGCGCTTTCAATCCGGAAGCCGCTCCGTCTTATGGAGTTCCTGGTGATTATTAACGGACATTTTATATTAGGATTTGAAATTGAGTAACCTCATTCACAAAAAATAATTTGTGAAATATATCAAAGTATTATATAAAATTAGCTTATAAACATACTCATAAAAAATGGTTCAAAAAATGGGCTAAAAAAGTAAATATGTGCAATCAAAATTTACTTTATTCAAGCAAAAAAATTAGAGAAAAAACTTATTTTAACCTGACCGTATTTGCTGCATTGTTGAATGTCCAGTCCATCTTCTATTAGATAATGGGAGCAAGCAAAAAGAGTTCCGACATGTGCAACAACAGTGTTACTGGAACTGTTGGATAAATCCCCGCATCTTCCTGATTATAGAATTGCAGTTTGAATTTATATCTTCCGGCATTTCTAGAAAAAATCATTCAAAACTAGGTATTTAAGGCTAAACATGGAAGTAGATGAACGTTACAAAATTTTATTTGAACCGCTAAAAATAGGCCCTGTTGTGGCGCCGAATCGTTTTTATCAGGTTCCACACTGCAACGGGATGGGTTACCGTGACGTCACATCCATGGCGGCACTGCGGGCGATCAAGGCTGAGGGCGGATGGGGAGTTGTTTGTACAGAGCAGGTGGAAATACACCACACTTCTGAAATCACACCATACATCGAACTCAGAATTTGGGACGACAAAGACCTGCCGGTACTTTCCAGAATCACCAACGCCGTTCATACGCACGGTTCATTGGCAGGCATCGAACTGGCTTACAACGGAATGAACGCACCTAATTTGTATTCTCGTGAAGTTCCGCTCGGACCAAGTGACCTACCGACCTACACTTTCAGTAATGAACCTGTGCAGGCCCGTGCGATGACAAAGCGTGATATTACAAACTTACGGCGCTGGCACCGCAACGCGGCCCTACGTTCCAAAGCGGCAGGATTTGACATCGTCTATGTTTATGGAGCACACGGCTTGGGAGCTCCGCAGCATTTTCTTTCCAGACGTTACAACCAACGTACAGACGAATACGGCGGTAGCCTTAAAAACCGGGCGCGTCTGCTAATTGAACTTATTGAGGACACCAAAGAAGCCGTCGGGGATACCTGCGCGGTGGCCTGCAGAATCGGAGTGGATGAACTGCTGGGTGAAGAAGGAATTCACCGTGAAGAAATGCTGGAACTTTTCAACGAAATTGGCGAACTTCCGGATTTGTGGGATTTGACACTTTGCAGTTGGGATATTGATTCACGTACCTCACGTTTTGGTGAAGAAGGTCATCAGGAACCGTTTGTAACTGGATTTAAGCAACTGACGAGCAAGCCTGTTGTCGGAGTGGGACGTTTCACATCTCCGGACGCAATGGTTTCGCAAATCCGCCGTGGAGTGCTGGACTTGATCGGCGCAGCGCGACCTTCGATTGCGGATCCATTTTTACCGAAAAAAATAGCAGAAGATCGTTTGGAAGACATTCGGGAGTGTATCGGTTGTAACATTTGCGTTTCTGGAGACATGACCATGTCGCCGATTCGTTGTACGCAAAACCCGACAATGGGTGAAGAATGGAGAAAAGGCTGGCATCCGGAAAAAATTCACGGTAAAGGAAAAAGCGAAAGTGTGCTGATTATCGGAGGCGGACCTGCAGGAATGGAATGCGCACGTGCTTTGGGACGTAGAGGTTATCAAGTTACTCTTGCGGAAAAAAACAAGGAGCTTGGGGGCAGGGTTACACAGGAGTCACGCTTGCCGGGATTATCCGCCTGGAATCGGGTACTGGATTATCGACTCGGACAAATTCGCCAAATGGATAATGTCGAAACTTATCTCGGCAGTGAGGTGACAGTGGAGGATATTTTGGAATTCGGCAGTGAACATGTGGTGCTGGCGACAGGCTCAAGATGGCGAAATGATGGAGTCGGCCGTCACCATCTTATTCCTCAAAAATTTCCGGAGGCCAATACATACACCCCGGATGACATTTTTGCTGGAAGGCTTCCAAGCGGTAAAGTTGTGATCTACGATGATGATCATTTTTATCTCGGAGGAGTCCTTGCCGAACTTTGCCAGAAAAATGGTTGTGAGGTGACGCTTGTAACTCCAGCTGCACTCGTTTCATCATGGACAGTCCATACCCTGGAACAGGAAATGATTGAAGCGGATTTATTAAAGAAAGGAATCCGGATTGTAACACGTCATGTTGTACATCCTGGGAAAATATTAATTCCTGAAAGCGAGCCTTACGCTGTTCACATTTACACAAAAGAGGTGAAGATTCTGGAATGTGATGCTTTAGTGTTGGTTACTGCTCGTTTGCCAAATGCTGGTCTTGAATCAGCTTTGGAACAAGTCAGGGATTCTTGGGACGACGCCGGAATAAAAAGTGTAACACGTATCGGAGACTCTTTGGCTCCGGCTACCATCGCCGCCGCTGTCTATTCAGGACACCGTTATGCACGTGAACTCGATGAGGAAATTGATCCGGATGAAGTCCCATTTGAAAGGGAACTGACAGCAATTGCTCCTGAACCGGACTGGAAAACATTTTGGTAAGAATAATTTTAACATAAACACAGCAACTCTTTCAGAGTTAAAACTTTTCTTGAGCATGACTTGCCAAGTGAATGTGTTCACTTTTACATAACATAAATTCATGAACTGTTTAACGAAATGATTACAATTTATTCAGAAAAACATCGGCTACGTAACGCAAAAACTGAACTTTTTGGTGGCCTACTTGTTCCTCCGTATGAAAATCCTTCTCGCGCAGATATAATTTTGGAAAGAGTAAACAGCGAGAATCTTGGTGAAGTGAGCGCTCCCTCTGAATTTGGAATGGAACCTGTTTTGGTTTTGCATGATGCTGGATTTGTAGAATTTCTTCGTGTGGCCTGGGACGAATGGTCACAGACAGAATACGAAGGCGAGATCATTCCCATCTGTTGGCCGGCCCGCCGAATGTCCAAACGAATTCCTGACTTCATTAACGGCAAGGTTGGCTACTATGCCCTGTCCTCAGAAACCTCAATCAACGAAGGCACATGGGAGGCCGCTCTTGCAAGCAAGGATGTAGCTTTGAGTGGTGCGGAATTATTATTAAAAGGAATCGAAACAGAAACTTCTGCGATGAAAGGCGTTTTTTCGCTTTGCCGTCCTCCCGGACACCATGCCGCTTTTGATATGTTTGGCGGCTATTGTTTTTTGAACAATGCCGCAATTGCGACACAGTGGTTCCGAGACAACGGGGTTGAACGTGTCTCTATTCTCGACATTGATTTTCACCATGGTAATGGCACACAAGACATTTTCTATAAACGAGAAGACGTGCTTTACCTCTCTCTCCACGGCGACCCTCGTGATGCCTTTCCACATTTTACCGGCTATCCTGAAGAAACCGGACAAGATGCAGGCACAGGCACTACATACAATTGTCCCCTGCCTCCCGGAACACAATTCAAGACATGGTGCGATAAACTCAAAGAAAGTTTAACAAAGATTGATCAGTTTGGAGCAGAGGTGCTCGTTGTTTCACTTGGAGTAGATACTTTTGAGAAAGACCCGATCAGCTTTTTTAAACTTAAATCAGATGATTTTTTGAGCATCGGCAAGCTAATTGCGGATTTAAATATCCCCACGCTTTTTGTCATGGAGGGTGGCTATGACATCAAAGAATTGGGGATCAACGTCGTCAATGTCCTGCAAGCTTTTGAGGGTTAGGTTAAAATTATCAGGAACAATTTCTAACTCAAATTATATTATTTCACTTTTTAGTAAATTCGACAGTAGTGAATGTTATCGTGTCTTCCCGAACATATCTGAAAGATCTTGAGCTGCAGCTTTTCTTCGCTTAGAACAGATTAAAGCAGACGTATCAAGCAATTTCCTAAGCGACGTTTGGCACCCCACATTAATTGTTTAAATCCAAACCATAACTTGAATTATTCTGGGTATTATTTTATCCTGCCTTCATCAATATTTTTAAAAAATTCTAACTTTTGCTGGTCAATCATAGTATGAAGCAATCGACAAATTATACAGGATCAACTTCAAGCAAAGACCCTTGCTTACAGGAGTTGCATAGATTACTGGGGGAACGCCTTTCATTTTCAGAATCGGTGCGTGAACAGCATGGTCATGATGAATCATTTCATGCTTCAGTTCCTCCTGAAGCAGTCGCATTTGTGGAAAGCAATGAAGAAGTTGCTGAGATAGTTCGCATCTGTGTTGAATACAAAAAACCGGTCATTCCTTTTGGCACAGGAACTTCTCTCGAAGGACACGTCGCAGCCCTACAAGGCGGAATCTGCCTTGACCTTTCCAAAATGAATCAGGTACTGGAAGTCAACGAAAATGACCTGGATTGCCGTGTTCAGGCTGGAGTAACTCGCAAGCAGCTCAATCAGCATCTACGGAATTCAGGACTCTTTTTTCCGATTGATCCCGGAGCTGACGCATCTCTGGGCGGTATGACGGCAACCCGTGCTTCCGGAACAAACGCGGTGCTTTATGGAACGATGCGTGAAAATGTGCTGGGCTTAACGGTGGTTACCGCCGATGGACGGATCATCCGCACAGGAACACGTGCCAGGAAATCTGCTGCTGGATACGATTTGACACGCCTCTTTGTCGGTTCGGAAGGAACTTTGGGTATCATTACGGAAATTCAGCTGCGTCTTTACGGAGTTCCAGAAGCAATTTCTGCCGCAGTCTGTGCCTTTGATACTCTGGAAGGTGCAGTCAACACCACCATTTCCACAATCCAGATGGGAATTCCGGTGGCACGAATCGAGTTGCTCGATGAGGTGCAGGTCGGCGCAATCAATAGTTACTCAAATTTTGATTATGAACTCAAGCCTACTTTGTTTTTTGAATTTCACGGAACAGAAGCGTGGGTCAAAGAACAAGCTGAAATGGTCAAAGAAATTTCCAGTGAAGAAGGTGGAAGTGATTTTCAATGGGAGACTCGTGAACAGGAACGGCAAAAACTTTGGGAAGCACGTCACAATGCTTATTACGCTTCATTAGCTTTACGACCGGGCTCAAAAGGCTGGCCGACTGATGTTTGTGTGCCAATCTCACGTCTAGCTGAATGTATTCTTGAAACACGTCAGGACATTGATGAGTGCGGTCTTTTAGTGCCGCTAGTGGGACATGTAGGTGACGGAAATTTTCACCTGCTTTTTTTAATTGATCCGCAAAAAGAAGAAGAGGAATTGAAACTTTATGAACCCTTGAATGATCGCTTGGTGGAACGTGCTTTACGCATGGGAGGAACCTGCACCGGAGAACACGGAATCGGTTCTGGAAAATTAAAATATATGGAAGCAGAACACGGTGATTCCCTGGAACTGATGCGTCAGATTAAAAAGGCTTTTGATCCACATAATTTGATGAATCCCGGAAAAGTGATCCCTGCATGACAAAGATTATTTCTTCGCTTTTTTTAAAGACACGGGATTTTTTTCGAGAAGCTTTTAATGTTGCTTTGCCGCTTTTTCGGATCATGATTCCAATGATTATTGTAGTCAAGATTCTCAAAGAAATGGGTGCCATCGAGATCCTCGGACAGTGGCTGGCTCCCCTGATGGGAATCGTCGGACTTCCAGGAAGCATGGGTTTGGTCTGGGCAGCAACTCTGGTTGCAGGATTTTTTCCGGGCATTCTTGTCTTCGCAGATCTTGCTGCGAGCGAAATGTTGACGGTCGGTCAGGTAACGGTTTTGACGTCGATGATGCTGATTGCGCATTCGCTTCCTGTTGAACTGCAAATTGCCGACAAAGCCGGACCACGCTGGTTAAGTATGGGGATTTTTCGTATCGGTGGAGCATTGCTTTATGGATTGATCCTGAATCAAATTTTGCTCTGGGGCAACTGGCTTGAGGAAAGTAGCATTCTGCTGTGGCATCCGGAAACTGGTCCAGTCGATTTGCAAACTTGGGCATTGGATCAAGTTGTGGGTTTGATGCTGATGTTTCTGATTCTGATGGGAATAATGCTATTGATGAAAGTACTCGACAAGTTTGGTTTCAGCCTCTTTCTACAGCGCATTTTTAAACCTCTGCTCAGTAAGCTTGGAATTGGTAAAGAGGCGACGAATATCACGGTCATCGGCATCACTCTCGGTATTTCCTACGGCGGCGGATTGATTATCAAAGAATCCCGTGCCGGTACGATTCCGCCGAAAGATATTTTTTTCGCAATGGTGCTGATGGGACTTTTCCACAGTATCGTTGAAGACACTCTGCTGATGTTGTTGCTAGGAGGTAGTTTGTGGGGACTTTTGGTCGGACGCTTAATTTTTGCACTTCTGGCAGTCTGGCTACTTGTGCGGGTACTTTCGCTAATTTCAGAACAACGATTTCAGCGATATTTTTTTAAACCCAAAGCTGTCTCTCCAGTTGGATCAGCTGTCGATAAATCCGTTTAAGATCACAAGCAATTTGCCAACAAAAACTTCTGATGCACGACGTCCCACTGATTGACCTTCAGCCCCAATTTGACAATACCGCTGCAGAAGCTGAGATTGTGGAGCAGATTGCTCAAGCCTGCGAAAGAAGCGGTTTCTTTGCGGTACGCGGGCACGGTATCCCAGAGAAAATTATTGAACACTGCTGGCAATCTAGTCATGCTTTTTTTTCTCTTTCTGAAGAGGAAAAACTAAAGATTAAGATGCCCTTTGCCGGATATCCTTACGGTTTTGCGGCAATGGAAGCAGAAACTCTTTCGCTCTCACGTGGGGAACATGCGCCCCCGGATTTAAAGGAAAATTTTTCTGCAGGCCCACGAGCTATTGCACCAGTAGGGATTTCTGCGGATGAAGCGCTTTTTGTGTTTTCTGAAAATCAATGGCCTCAATATCCGGAGGATTTTCAACAGGCGTGGGAAACTTGCTACGAAGTGATGTCGCTCTTTTCAGCACGTTTAATGAAACTCTTTGCGCTCGCACTGAAATTGCCGCAAAACTATTTTGATGACTTTCTGCAGCAGCCAATCAGCGCATTGCGGGCGAATCACTATCCTGCGCTGAACAAAGCTCCGCTTCCGGGTCAACTACGTGCAGGAGCGCATAGTGATTACGGTAGCCTGACACTGCTCTTTCAGCAGGAAGGTTTGTCAGGACTTGAAATTTTAAACCGGCATAAAGAGTGGATTCCGGTCACTCCCTGCAAACCAGACATAATTGTCAATCTGGGTGATTTGATGGAACGCTGGACCAACGGACGTTGGGTTTCTACACTGCATCGAGTAAATATTCCAGAATCCAAAACAGCTCAAAATCAAGCCAGAATGTCCCTGGCGTTTTTTCAACAACCAGACTGGGATGCAAAAATTGAGTGTCTGCCCACTTGTGTTGATGATGATGGAACAGCTAAATATCCTTTAGTAACTTCAGGACGGCACCTGATGGAGCGTTTTCAAAGTACAGTTTTAAATTAAACCCATTCATTATTAAAAGAGAAGACAGACAAACTTTTTAAAATTGGAGCAAAATATGGACTTAATTATTAGAAACGCAAATCTTCCAGACGGAAGAACCGGTATCGATATTGGCAGCAAGGATGGGAAAATATCGGCACTTGAATCCGCATTGTCGGCAAACTCCACAGAAGAAATTGATGCTTCCGGGTATCTGGTCAGCCCTCCGTTTGTTGACGCTCATTTTCACATGGACGCTACCCTCAGTTTAGGACTGCCACGTTTGAATCAGTCCGGAACTTTGCTGGAAGGCATAGCCTTGTGGGGAGAATTAAAACCGAACTTAACGGTTGAAGCAATCAAGGAGCGAGCCCTCAGATATTGTGACTTAGCGGTAGCACGAGGTTTACTGGCCATCCGGAGTCATGTGGATATTTGCGATCCGCGTTTGCTGGCAGTGGATGCCCTCCTGGAAGTCAGGAAGGAAGTTGCGCCGTATCTTGATTTGCAACTGGTTGCTTTTCCGCAAGATGGATATTTACGTGATCCCGGGGCGGCGAAATTAATGGAAACTGCTCTTGATCGCGGAGTAGATGTAGTTGGTGGGATTCCACATTTTGAACGGACGATGGACGAAGGTAAAAAATCTGTGGAAGTTTTGTGCCGCATTGCAGCCGAGCGTGGTTTGCGGGTTGATATGCACTGCGACGAAAGTGATGACCCTCTTTCACGGCACATAGAAACGTTGACAGCAGAAACTGTGCGTCATGGTTTGCAGGGAAGGGTTACAGGATCACACCTGACTTCTATGCATTCCATGGATAATTATTATGTCAGCAAATTACTGCCATTGATGGCAGAAGCGGAAATGAATGTAATTGCCAATCCATTGATCAACATCACTCTTCAAGGACGCCACGACACTTATCCCAAACGTCGAGGGATGACTAGAGTTCCAGAACTGATGGATGCTGGCATAAAAGTGGCGTTTGGACACGACTGCGTGATGGATCCGTGGTATTCACTTGGTTCCGCCGATATGCTGGAAGTTGCGAGCATGGGGTTGCATCTAGCACAAATGACAGGTGTTGAGCAGATGAAAGCCTGTTTTCAAGCAATCACAGAAGTTCCTGCTGCCATCTTGGGTTTGGAAGGTTACGGTCTGGAAGAAGGCTGCAATGCGGATCTGGTAATTTTACAGGCTGCTGATCCTGTCGAAGCTCTGCGCTTAAAAGCAAACCGGCTTTTTGTGATCCGCAAAGGAAAAATCATTTCACGCTCTGCACCTCTTCAGGCAAAACTTAATTTGCCCGGACGTCCCAAAATCCAGGATTTTTTGGTTCATTAGGAATGATGAACTTGTAAAAGTCTAACGGGTACACTTCCTTGTCATTCTCGCGAAAGCGGGAATCCATTCCCCGCTCAGGTCGAGGACAAGCTTTTCAGCCATTTGCAAGTCCCCTTTTCATTCTCCTTTGTCATTTCGAGTGAAACGAGAAATCTTGATTAAGATTTGCACTAATTGTTAAGATCTCTCTGCGTTCGTGATGACAAAAAGTACGTTCGAGATGATAACAAATCATGAAAAAATGTTGCTGTAATTGAAAAAACAAGGTTGCCCGAAGTTCTATTCACAGGACTTCAATTTTCATCATCCACAGACAATATTAACCAGACGATCCGGGACAACAATGATTTTGCGGATTTGTTTTCCTTCCAGAAAGCTTTGCACTTTTGGCGCAGCCAACGCAAGTCGCTCGGTTTCTTCTTTGCTCGTACCAGCAGGCATTTCCAGACGGTCGCGGACTTTGCCGTTGACCTGGACAACCAGCGTCACCATCTCTTCTGCGAGCAGTGATTCTTCATATTCTGGCCACGCCTGCTGATGGACACTTCCGCTGCCGGGTTTGATTTTTTGCCACAATTCCTCGGTAATGTGCGGAGCAATCGGTGCGAGCATTAGCAGCATACCTTGCAGACATTCCTGCCAAACTTCAGTTCCAGCAGCTTCAGGAGCAGCTTTTAAAACATTCCGGAAAGCCATCAAGGCAGCAATCGCGGTATTGAAACGAAAATGCTGTAAATCTTCACAGGACTTTTTTATGGTTTGGTGTAATGTTTTGCGGAGTTTCTTTTCTGTCTCATCTTTTAGTGAAACAGTTTCCGGAGCATCCAAATGACAAAGCGTCCAGACTCCTTTGAAAAAACGGGCCAGACCTTCAATGCCATGAGGATTCCAAGGTGCCCCCGCATCCCACGGCCCCAAAAACATCAGGTAAGCACGCACTGTATCGGTTCCGTATTTTTGTACAAGGTCGTCCGGATTGACAACATTGCCGCGGCTTTTTGACATTTTTTCGTGATCTTCACCCAAGATCATGCCTTGGTTGAACAAGCGTTTTGCCGGTTCCCGAAAATCAAGCAGCCCCATATCCGCCAGGGCTTTTGTGAAAAAACGAAAATACAAAAGATGCATGGTCGCATGCTCGATTCCACCAGTGTATTGATCAACAGGACACATCTTCCGAATTATTTCAGTATCCCAGGGAAGATCGGTTTTGCTCATGGTTTCACCTTTTTTCCAGTAAGGCGAAACATAAGCATAGTAGTACCATGAGGAGCAGATAAAAGTATCCAGCGTGTCAGTTTCCCTTTCCGCGGAACCTCCACACTTTGGGCAGCATGTTTTCAAAAATCCCTCGTGATATTTCAAGGGACTTTCACCAGTCGGTTTGAATTCTGCGTCATCCGGAAGCACGACCGGCAACTCTTCATAAGGCACGGGTTGCATCCCGCAGCTTTCGCAGTAGATAATCGGAATCGGTGTGCCCCACATTCTTTGCCTGCTGACCAGCCAGTCGTGCAGGCGGAAGTTAACCTGACGTTCGCCAAAGCCTTCCTTTTGCATCTGGTCAGCGACGCGGTTATAACTTTCCGGCCAAAGCAAACCATCAAAGTTTTGACTGTTGACCATCACAGAATTTTCTTTCTGCAAAATAGGCTCGCTTAAATCAGCGCCATCCGGAACGGAATCCAGTTGATCCGGAGCAACAATCACCACCGGAGTCGGCAAACTATATTTTCTCGCAAAATGGAAATCCCGTTCATCGTGTCCGGGAACCGCCATGATTGCGCCTGTTCCATAGGACGCGAGCACGTAGTCCGCGATCCAAATCGGAACCGACTCGCCATTCATCGGATTAATAGCGAACGCTCCAGTAAAGACACCATCATTTTCCTGACCTTCTGCGGTACGTTCTATTTCGTTTTTTTTCTGCGCTGCTTCTTTGTAAGCCTCAACTTCGTTTTTCTGTTTTGGAGTTGTAAGCTGATCGACCAGCTCATGCTCTGGTGCCAAAACGCAAAACGTCATGCCGAAAACTGTGTCCGGCCTTGTAGTGAAAACACGGAAACTCGAGTCCTCATGATTAGCAATTTTCAGAGCAAACTCCACACCTTCGCTGCGTCCAATCCAATTTTTCTGCATTGTGCGCACTCTTTCCGGCCAATCCAATCCGTCAAAATCAAGCAGCTCATCGGCATATTTTGTGATCCTCAATTTCCACTGATTCAACTTCTTTTTTACCACCGGATTTTGGCAGCGCTCACAGACACGGTCATCGCCCCAAACCTGTTCACGTGCGAGGGTGGTTTGGCAATGGTTACAAAAATCAACCGGCGCGTGTTCACGATATGCGAGATCGTTTTCAAGCATTTTCAGAAAAAACCACTGGCTCCACTTGTAATATTCCGGATCACAGGAGGCAACCTCATTTTTCCAGGCAAACATATTTCCCATTGTACGCAGCTGTTTTTGCATACGTTCAATGTTGGCATAGGTCCATGATTTTGGATGAATATTATTCTTAATTGCCGCGTTTTCCGCAGGTAATCCGAAAGCATCAAAACCGATGGGAAAAAAAACTTCGTTGCCCTGCATTTTCATAAAACGCGCATAGCAATCGGAAGGAGCCATCGCATACCAGTGTCCAATATGCAGATCGCCTGAAGGATAAGGCAGCATCGTCAGCATGTAAAATTTTGGTTTTTCCGAAGCAAAATCAAAGTCCAGCAAACCTTGTTCTTCCCAGTAGTTTTGCCATTTGCTTTCAATTTCTTGCGGAAGGTATTCCTGCATGATTTTTTCTTGAAGTTTGTGAATTTTAGAAATATATTGAATGACTTAAACGTTATATTGTGTGTTGGATTGCGGAAAACTACAATCAAAAAGGCTGGAGGTAATCAATCTGCGGAGCAAGCAGAGGAAGTCCCGGCTGCGTCTCTAAGTTTTGGTCCAAGACGTTTTACAGTTTCAAGACTGTTGAGTGCATATAAATGAACACCTTCAACACCTTCACTGAGCAAATCTTCAATCTGCTTTTCAACATGTGCAAAACCGATTTCTTTGGAAGCTTCTGGATCGTTTTCATGTTTGAGCAGGGCTTCAGCCAAATCTTCAGGAATGCTGACACCGCACATTTCGGACATGTGACTCGAAGCTTTCCAATTTGATGGAGGAAGAATTCCTGCAACTAACGGAACATTAGCGCCTTCCTCACGTAGCTTATCCCTCCAGCGTAAAAAATGAGTGTTATCAAGAAAAAACTGAGTCACGATAAATTCCGCACCGGCCGCAATTTTTTCGTGGAGATGTTTACGGTCATCATCTTTATCCGGATTTTCCACATGACCTTCTGGATAACCGGCTGCTCCTATGCCAAAGTCGCTGTGTATCCTCACCGCAGAAATCAATTCACCCGCGTTATGATAACCACCTTCCGGTTGAATGAAATGCTCAGTCCCGACTGTTGGATCACCACGCAACGCCATCAAGTTTTCGATGCTACTGTTTTTGAGTTTTGTTAAAACATCATCAATCTCTTTGGCAGTATGTGAAACACAGGTCAAGTGCGCCATTGCAGGAACACCCAAGTCATGCCTGATATGTGCCGCCATTTCATGAGTATTTGCACGGGAAGTCCCTCCTGCTCCATAAGTTACAGAGAAATAATCCGGAGTCAACCCCTTGAATTTATCCAGCGTAATTTTGAGTTTGTCCATGCTTTTTTTAGTTTTAGGCGGAAAAATTTCGATGGAGAAAACAAAATCCTGCTGTTGGTACAATTCAATCAAGTGCATAGTTTGTCTTTTTTTAAATAAAATATTTTCCGCTGAGGACGCGAAGAAACAACAAGTTATAAGTTGTTTTCACCTAGCAATGATGAAATCAAAAAAAGTGCATAATTGTAAATAAATTCACCACAGAGACACAAAGGACACAGAGAAAAAACAAGAACAGTCTTTTGTACTCTCTGTGACTTTTTGCTAAAACACCTTTTTCACAGTTTTTAACTTAGTGTTCTTAGTGTTCTCAGTATTCTAAACGGCAATAATTATGGTCAAGAATCATAACCAAGAATCGGAGACAGCCAGCGCTCAACTTCAGCAACGCTCATTTTTTTACGGGCCGCATAGTCTTCAACTTGATCCTTGTTGATTTTACCCACCGCAAAATAGCGTGACTCTGGATGTGCGTAATACATTCCGGAAACCGAACTGGCCGGAGACATTGAGTTGCTTTCTGTGAGTTTAATACCAACGCGTTTTTCGGCATCCAGCAACTCAAAGAGGATCGGTTTTTCAGTGTGATCCGGTTGTGCGGGATATCCAGGTGCCGGGCGGATTCCACGATATTTTTCACTCACCAAGTCATCCACGTTCAGATTTTCTTTACTGCCGTATCCCCATTCATCACGCACCTGTTTGTGCATGTATTCCGCCAGTGCTTCCGCCAAACGGTCACCGACCGCTTTTACGAGAATCGCATTATAATCGTCGAGATCTTTTTCAAAATTTCCGGCAAGTTCTTCCACTTCCGCTCCGGTAGTCAGCGCAAATCCACCCAGATAATCTGCAAGTCCGGAATCTTTAGGTGCAATAAAATCCGCTAATGCCTGATTCGGTTTATCATCCGCTTTTGCAGTTTGTTGACGTAAGGTGTGGAATCTCGTTTGAACTTCCTTGCGGGACTCATCGGTGTAAATCAAAATATCGTCACCGTCACTGTTTGCAGGGAAAAAACCGATTATGGCTTTTGGCTGAAATCTGCGCTTTTCAACAATGTCTCTCAAAAGACTTTGTGCGTCCTCAAAAAGTTTGCTCGCTTCCGTGCCTAATTTTGGATCGGTGAGAATTTTAGGATAACGTCCTTTCATTTCCCAAGTATAGAAGAAAGGTGTCCAGTCGATGTACTCAATCAAAGTTTCAACTTCCACTGTATATTCACGCAAACCGAGAAAAGCTGGCTTATCAATCTGGCACTTTTTCCAGTCAATTGGTGTACGGTTCTTCCTTGCGTCTTGAATGGAAAGTAATTTACGTTCACTGTTTCGATCCTGATAAGCTTTTCTGCGCCGTTCTTGTTCTTGAAGAAGTTCTTGCGCAGCTTGCACTTTGTTGGCAGGATTCAATAATTTACTGATAACACCGGCTGCTCTTGACGCATCGGTAACATAGGCCACAGGATGGTCGTACTGCGGTGAAATTTTGACTGCTGTGTGAACTGGACTCGTGGTCGCGCCACCGATTAAAAGCGGTAGATTAAAACCTTCACGTTTCATTTCACTGGCCACATGCACCATTTCATCGAGTGACGGTGTGATCAATCCGGAAAGTCCAATCACATCCGCCTGCACCTCACGTGCGGTTTGCAATATTTTTTCGCATGGTACCATCACACCTAAATCAATGACTTCGTAATTGTTGCAGCCCAAAACAACGCCAACAATATTCTTGCCGATATCGTGTACATCACCTTTGACCGTGGCCATCACAATTTTCGGCATTTTTGTTTTAGTAGTAGATTTGCTCTTTTCCTCTTCCATAAACGGTTCTAGGTGGGCCACCGCCTGTTTCATCACACGCGCGCTTTTTACGACTTGCGGTAAAAACATCTTGCCGTCGCCAAAAAGATCACCTACAACTTTCATTCCCGCCATCAAAGGTCCTTCAATCACTTCCAAGGCAAGGTCAAATTTTGTACGTATTTCTTCTGTGTCCGCCACGATATGTTCCGTAACACCTCTCACCAGAGCATGAATGATACGCTCCTCAACTGTTCCTTCACGCCATTTTGTGTCTTTGATAATTTTACGTGTACCTTCAGCTTTGTAACTTTCGGCAAAATCAATCAGTCTTTCGGTAGCATCTTTTCTACGGTTTAGGAGGACATCTTCAACAAGTTCCAGCAAATCTTTTGGAATTTCCTCGTAGACATCCAGCATACCGGCGTTAACAATAGCCATGTCGAGTCCGGCGTGAATTGCGTGATATAAAAATGCAGAGTGCATTGCTTCACGGACAGGATTATTTCCTCTGAACGAGAAAGAAACATTACTCACTCCACCACTGACCAGAGCTCCCGGACAGCGTTCCTTGATTTGCCGTACTGCTTCAATGAAAGCCACCGCATAGTGGTTGTGTTCCTCCATTCCAGTGGCCACAGTCAAAATGTTCGGATCAAAAATAATATCTCCCGGAGAAAAACCTACGTTTTCGGTTAACAGTTGGTAAGCACGGCTGCAGACTTCAACTTTGTGTTCTAGCTCTGTTGCCTGTCCGTTTTCATCAAACGCCATCACCACTGCCGCGGCCCCGTATTTGCGGATTTCACGTGCCTGCCTCAAGAAATTTTCCTCGCCTTCCTTTAGGCTGATTGAGTTGACTATGCCCTTCCCCTGAATACACTTTAAGCCTGCTTCAAGCACGGACCATTTTGAACTATCAATCATAACTGGTACACGTGCAATGTCCGGTTCCACAGCAATCAGATTGAGAAAATGCGTCATTGATTTTTCACCGTCCAGCAAACCTTCGTCAAAGTTGATATCGATAAAGTTTGCGCCAGATTCGACTTGTTGACGGGCAACAGCGAGTCCGGATTCAAAATCGTCATTTAAAATAAGTTTGCGGAACTTTGGTGAACCCATGATGTTTGTACGTTCCCCAATCATCAAAAATCCGATGTCCGGATTGATGTTAAGCGACTCCAATCCGGAATAAAACGGAATTCCTGCACCAACTGTTACAGCTTCTGAATTGCTGTCCACTGTTTCCCCGAATCGTAGTTTTAAATGAGGATTTAACTTCCTTGGAATTGAATGTGCAATTTTATCCTTCAGTGCCCTGATGTGTGCCGGAGTAGTCCCACAGCATCCCCCCATCAGGTTGGCCCAGCCTTCCGCCGCAAACTCTGACATGATGCCCGCGAACTCTGCCGGAGTTTGTTCGTATTCGCCCATGGCGTTCGGTAATCCAGCATTTGGATAAACGGCAACAGGGAACTCTGAAATATGCGCCATTTCTTCAATAAACGGACGCATTTCTTTTGCGCCGAGAGCGCAGTTGATTCCCAAAAATAGTGGTTTGGCGTGATGGATGGAATTGTAAAATGCATCCAGAGTCTGCCCTGAAAGCGTACGTCCGGAAGCATCTGTAATTGTAACCGAAAGAAAAACAGGCAGACGAATTCCTACTTCTTCAAAATAACTTTCTAAAGCATAAATTCCGGCTTTCATATTGAGCGTGTCAAAGCTTGTTTCGAGCAGAAGTATATCGACTCCGCTTTCAATCAACGCTACCGCTTGTTCTCGATAGGCTTCTGCAATCTGGTCAAATGTCACTGCACGGTAAGCAGGATTGTTAACATCCGGAGACATCGAACAGGTACGGTTGGTTGGTCCGATAGAACCAGCCACAAAAATGGGGTGATCGGACTGAATTTCCTCTACAGATTTTCCAGACTGATATTTTTCAACTGCTTTGCGAGCGATTTCTACCGCTGCCCGATTGATGTCAACAACGCTTGTTTCCAGCTTGTAGTCAGCTTGCGAGATGCCGTTTGCGTTAAAAGTGTTGGTTCCAATGATATTCGCGCCAGACTCTAAAAACTCTAAATGAATTTTTTCAATTACATCAGGGCATGTGATCGAAAGCAGGTCGTTGTTGCCTTTAAGTGGTGAAGGATGATCCAAAAAAGAAGAGCCACGGAAATCGTCTTCTCCGAGACCTTGTTGCTGAATCATCGTACCCATTGCGCCGTCGAATACGATAATTTTCTGTTCCAGCATATTTAAAAGCCTGACGGCACTTGGTTTTGTATAATTCATTATAATTCTATTTCTTGTTACTACTGCTCTTATTTAACTCAGTTTTGTTGTTGCTGCTAAAGTATCATTCAGCATTAATGTCTATCTCATAAATGTCTGAAACCCACTATTTGTAATTTCGAACCTAAGGAGAAATATTGTTAATAAAAGTTTAGTAATTTGTCCAATATTTTTAGCTTTGCTTGAAATTACAGATGATTAGGATATTTTTGAAGTCATCATTAATATTAAAAACGGAGACTATATCAGTGGTATCTGCGTTAATTTTTCAACTTTAAAGAATTAACTCTTCCTGCCTGACGCAAGAATTATTTGAAATAATTCTTCACGCCGCTGGAGTAATATTTCTGAATACGGTTGCTTAAATCCTGCTGTCTGCATGAAATCAAGCAAAGTCTCTTCTTCAAATCCCTGCCACTTGTGGCCCAGTTTTTCGAGTACCCAATCTTCCTTGTGCGCTGCTAGTTCCATCACCAGTACCTGACCTCCGGGACGTAGAATCCGAGCGGCTTCTTTAAATCCACTTTTCGGATCATCAAGGTGATGCAGTGACTGTGAAAAGAAAACCACATCTAATGATTCGTCGGGGAGGGACAATTGACTTACGTTTTCAGTAATTAAACTAACGTTTTTCAAACCCAGTCTGTCGATACGCTGACGCGCGGAGGCCAGTATCTCAGGGTTGTTATCCACTCCGATTACCTGTGCCGCAAACTTCGCCATTTCCACCGTCAACGTTCCGTCTCCGCAACCGAGGTCAATAATTTCCAGTTCGGAAGTTCCAGAGTCAAATCCTGATTTACGCTCACCGTTCTGGCCTAGTAAGATTCCGAGTAGACACGACCAGGCGAACCACGATTGTCCTGGTTCAAGTAGTCGTTCATTTAAACCGCCGCCGCTGATTTCCCGTTGACGTAAAACCTCATGTAAACGTACTCGATCGTTATTTGGATCTTTCATCGTTGAGAGTTGTTCCTGCAAATAACTCCAAAGCAGGTGCAATTCACTGTCTAGGGATTCTTTTTGTGCGAGTTGATAAAAAGTCCATATACCTTCTTTACGCTCCTGCAACAACTTCATTTTTCGCAAGTGACTCAGATGCCGGGAAATCCCGGATTGGGCCATGCCTAAAATAGTTGTCAGTTCACTGACGTTTAAAGGTGTCTGAGAAACTAAAATTAATATCCGGAGACGTGTTTCGTCGCCTAGTAATCTTAAAACTTGAGCAATACTTGACATGATTTTCGGAGGTAAAAAGGTCAGAAAGTCTTCCTGATTCAGTTAGATCATCATATATCAATACAATGATTTACGTGTTAAGGCAAGCAAAAAGTTGCCCATTTCTGTTTTGGGGATCAATATGCAGTGGGGACTGAGAAACGGATTTGTATTTCGAGGTTATTTTCTGAGAACAGCCCCTGAATTTATTCGGGGGCTAAAGGGGATATTATAAACATGAAACCGTTTCAACGGTTTTAAGTGATTCGATTTATGATGTTGGGCAAACGATTCTCCTAATTTATCTCAAAAGACAGTGTGAACACTTAAGCCAACGATTCAATCTCTGCAGAAAACCCAATTATCGTCGTGACTCAGTTCTTGGTTCAAACGGTAACCGTCATAATCAAAATCCTGTAAGCCTTCTACTTCCTGCAGCTTGTTGTCAATCGCGTAACGCACCATCATTCCACGGGCTTTTTTAGCAAAAAAACCAATCATTTTATATTCACCGTTTTTCCAGTCTTTAAACAACGGAGTAATCAGACGTCCATCCAGATTTTTCTTTTGAATAGCTTTAAAGTATTCATTTGAAGCAAGGTTGATTAAAACCGGCTCGTCCTGTTTTGCCAGCATTGAATTGACAGCATCAGTAATCTGCTCACCCCAAAACTGATAAAGGTTACTACCTTTTTTTGTTTTAAGTTTAAGTCCCATTTCCAGTCGGTAAGGCTGCATGAGGTCAAGCGGGCGCAACAAACCGTAAAGACCGGAAATTATCCGTAAATGCTGCTGTGCGTAATCCAGTCTATCTTCAGCAAGAGCAGATGCATCCAAACCTGTATAAACATCACCTTTAAAAGCTAGTACGGCCTGTTTTGCATTCTGTGAATTGAAAGGCAGTTGCCATTGATTAAAACGTTCGACATTTAGTTCAGCAATTTTTTGACTGACATGCATCAGCTTCATCAACTGAGGAGAAGACTTCTTGCTGACGACCTCAATCAGTTCCTCTGACTTTTCCAGATAGTCAGGCATACTGTAATTCGCAGTAGTTGGAGGGGTCTCATAATCCAGCGTTTTTGCCGGTGAAATAAGCATTAACATCGAGGTTCCATTTGATTAAAATTTTTCCGCAGTCAAGATATAATTTATATACACACTGTCAACTTCAACTGAAAGTCTTTGATTATATCAAATTAATTTTAAATCGGGGGATTATTTTTCTCTAATTAATCTGGGAGATTTAGTTCTTCGTTAAGCTTAAAATTACCTAGAGTCGTTCCCTGAGCACGCTGTACTGAAGCTGTCGAAGGAACATCGAAGGGGATTTTCAGCTGAGTCCTCGGTTTCGACTCTGCTCAACCAGCCATTTACAGAGAATCAAGTCAGTCTGAGCTTCTCGCTGTAGTAGTTTATATTTGTAAAGCAAAACTTCTCAGAGAATACCAAGACTTCGCAAACCTTTACGATAGGCTTTACGTTTCCATGGTACAACTAATTTTAAACCTCTACGCGGTGATATCCATTGGTAAGCGTCAAATTCAACTGGTTCATGGGTGAAAGAAATTTTCTCAGTCTCACAATTCAACTTAACAAGATACCAGCGTTGCTGCTGTCCAAGGAAAGGTTTCCACATTGGCTGTTGATGAAGGATGTACAGCATTTTGCGTGGATAATGGTAACGTATCCGCGTGTTGGAAGAACGGATGATGCTGACCTCTCTTGTGCCGATTTCTTCTTCCAATTCACGAAAAAGGGTTTCTTCTTCGTTTTCTCCAGGGTCAACACCGCCTTGAGGAAACTGCCAGTTCCAACGTAACTGACCTCCATCGGACAGTGGTTTTTCTTCTTCATTCTTTATTGAAACTCGGCGGAACATCAACACTTTATTTTTTGCAGGATCAAAGATTACCGCGGCTACGTTCGGCCTGAATTTTTTTACGCTCATGTATTTTTTTCTTTCAGATCATAATGGCGCTCACGAATTTTTCTAACCACATCAAGTACGGGGATATCCGGAAAGTCCTGCCATCCCATCAGTTTAAACAAGTATGTTTTCAACCGTCCGCGAGACAATCCGCGGTTTTCCCAGTTTAGATAAATTCCTTCGTAACCAACAGGTAAAGGGCGACCGTCTAAATTTTTACGCAGCAGGAATTTAATTGTGCTGTCAGGATAATTACTGACAAATTTAATCATCGATTGTTTTGCAATAGGGCCATCACCAAAAACAACGTCGCTGTCATCATCAATATCTCCTTGTAATCCTCCTGAATCGAAGTCAACTTCTTCACCCTGCTCATCCTCTACCTCAATTCCATCAAATAATGAGGCCGCAGAAACACCGGCTTCTGCTGATGTAGAGTTATTTGATTCTTCCGTCTCTGTTGGCGTTTCCTCATCTGCACTTTCTTCTGCTAATTCATCTGCATTTTCTTCTGCTAATTCATCTGCACTTTCTGCTATTAATTCATCTGCACTATCATCATCAGGAATCTGTTCCAAAGCAGATATTTCTGTTCCCGCAGTAGAATCTTGAACTAACTCTTCAGCATCCGTAACTGTTTCAAGCTGTTCCACTGAAGAAATTTCGAGGCTTTCGCCAGTTAATGAGGTTCCATTTTTCGGAAGAGGAATTTCCAGAGTTTTCTCTTGCAAAGCAGCGCTTTCACGTAGTGCTTTAGTATGATCACTGACCAGTGGAAAGGAGGGCGGCTGATTTTCAGGGACATAAGCCGGAATAACAAAACGTCCCGCACGACTCTGTTGAACATGGTCAACCACTGGATCATAAGATGTCTGATCTTCAACCAAAGCCTTAATATCACTGGGAGCAATCCAGGCTAAAGCGTGTTTTTTAGGAGTCCGTAAATACTGCCGCGCCTCCTGAATCGCATCCTCAGAAAGACTCAGAGTTTCGCTGGCGGATTTATCTATTGGGAAAATATCATGCTGAATATCTTCTAACAACGACTCTATCTGGTAAGCTGAAAAAAGCATGGTTAATTAAAATAACAGTGTTGTTTAGGTCATCATGTTTTTGATTTTTGCTCGCTGCTGAACCGGTTCTTTCCGATACTGCATCTGCCGACTTAATTCGTCAATTTGTAATGAAACAGCTTTTTTTTCACGTCCAACTACTTTCTCAAAACCCTTCTCTGAATTAAGTATTTTTTCCAGTAAATCCTGCAGGGTTTGGTCAAGGAGTTGCTCATCCTGCTTTAAATCCCTGTCAAATTGCAGATACCATTTTACAAGCAGTGAATCTACTTTCTGCATTTTTTCAAAGCAACGTTCCTTTAGTAACAAAAGTTCTTCCAATCCAACCGGATCGGATTCGGCGAATTGGCGTTGTGAAAATTCCAACAGCTCTTTCAGCAGTGATTGTTGTTTCTCCAGCAGCAGTTTTAAGTCACTGTCTGTCAACTTCTTATTTGCCAATACAAAACTCCGAAAATATCTTACCGAGCAAATCATCTGGAGTTGTTTCTCCAACTATTTCACCTAGAGCATTTAAACACGAACGTAAGTCAACGGCCAAAAACTCTTCTCCAGCTGAATTTGCTAAAATTTCCCGCGCCTTTTGCAAAGCAACCAGCGCTTGTTTGGCGGCTTGTTGCTGTCTGCGGTTCGTGATCCACATTTCATCCTGTTGAGGCAATCCTCCCTGAGCCGCTTTCTGGAACAAACACGACTCTAGGTCGTCACAACCATCTCCACTTTTTGCTGAAATCAAGACCGATTCCATCTTCGAAATTGTTTCATACCACACTGGTAGATTAGCACTGGTACGATCCTTTTTATTAAGGACAACAATTGTGCGTTCCTCTTCAATATCACTAATTAATTCTAGGTCTTCTTCTGCAAGTTTTTCGCTGGCGTCAAGAATCAGCAAGATCAAGTCAGCTTTGTCGCGTACTATTTTTGTACGGCGGATACCTTCTGTTTCAATCAAATCCTCCGTTTTTCTGATTCCGGCAGTATCTGTTAAACGGAAAGCAACACCTTTTATTTGTACAGATTCCTCAATAGAATCACGTGTGGTACCAGGTATTGTGGTAACGATCGCTCTCTGTTCGCGGAGCAAAGTGTTGAGCAAAGAAGATTTTCCTACATTGGGCCGCCCGATCAGCGCTACCGCAAATCCCTCACGTATCCGTCTTCCCTGTTCTGCATGTGAAAGCAGGTCTTCTAAATCAGCACGAGCACAGTCCAGCCGCTGAAGACAATCTTCACGCTGTGTGAATTCAAGGCCTTCTTCTGGAAACTCAATACCGGCCTCAATCAGTGACGCAATTGAGACCACTTGTTTTTTGACCGCATCAATGGCTTGAAAAAGTTTACCGTGCAGTTGTTGAGCAGCTAGTTTTGCTCCAACCTCCGAAGTGGCATGGATCAAATCCGCAACCGCTTCCACCTGCGTCAAGTCGAGTCGTCCATGCATAAAAGCTCTTTGAGTGAATTCTCCAGCTTCTGCTAGACGTGCTCCCCGCTTTAAAACCAAATCCAGAATGGCTCTCAAAACTAGAGGACTGCCGTGGCATTGGATTTCGACCACATCCTCCGTAGTGTAGGAATGCGGTGCACGCATAACAACGAGTAAAACTTTGTCAAGCAGTTCCCCCTCATCATGTATCCAACCATACAGCAGTTTGTGAGTCTCCGCTTTTTTGAGAGACCTGACTGTGCCTTTAAACAAAGGCTCCACTAGAGCTACTGCCTGTGTTCCGCTGACTCTGATTACTCCAAGTCCGGATGGCTGCAGAGGCGTTGCTATCGCAGCAATTGTATCGTCAAGGCGCATTATTTTTCATTAATCAGTGTTCAGCAAAAAATGACCAGTGTTTATTTGCTGCATTGCTGAACAACAGTCTTAAAACCCTAGCTGCATTCTGATTTGCTTGTGCGACAGCAGCAGCTGCAGTTTCAGCTATTATTTGATTTTTAGTATAATTAGCGATTTCCAATGCCATGTCTGTATCCCGAATACTGGATTCTGCAGCAGTTAAATTTTCTGCGCTTGAACGCAGCACAGAAATATTTGTTTCCAGTGTGTTTTTTTGTACTGATCCGAGTTGGCTACGCATTGATATTAATTGATCAAGAGCCTCATCCACAAGGCGAATTGAATCCTTGGCCTCTTGAGCAGAAGTAAGTCGTATTTGAGATAAATTTTCGAAACCGCTTATATTATAAACACCTCTTCCAAGCAATTTAGAATGAGTACTGTTAAGTGCCATCAAAATTTTGTCATTAGCACTTGTTCCTATTTGAAATTTTAAAGCATCTTGCACGATAGTAACTGATCCGGCATTACCAATTTTGTCACCAAGAAATGCCACGCTCAAACCACTTGTATTTTCATTATCTTGTTCTCCTGTAAGGATAAAAGCATCACCGTCAGTTGCTTCCCCGTTTATTGTTCCATTTACATCTCCCCCCAAAAATAACTTTGGTTCAAAAGCATTTTCCAGAATTACTCCTTCCTTGTTAACAGTTACAGTGAAACCTTTGGCAAGGCCATATTCTCGATGTTCTATTGTTAACTCTTCTTCTTCTGCGTTAAAGTTAATGTCCAGATTCATTTTTTCTTCAAAAGCCGCTTTTTTAAGTCTGTTTACTAAACCTTCAGCTGTTCCATTTTCGGGGTATTCAACTTTAATTATAGCTCCGTCCTCTTCTTCTAAAGTGATAGTTAATCCGGATGCACTCTCGTCATCAAGGTTTTTTACCAGGACAGCCTTTTTAGGCAATTCAGTAATATTCACTTCATATCCACTAAAAGGAGGAGATGAGAGTGTATCCGTTGTGCCTTTAATAAATAATAGGTTTTCGTTTCCTTCCACTCCTTTAGTTCCATAAGTTCCATCCAGAAGATTTTTATTTCCGAAACTAGTGAATTGTGAAACACGGTCTATTCCTTCAATTGCGCTACGAATCTGATACTGCAATTCTAACATTGTATTATGATCGTTTGCCCCCTCATTTGCAGCATTTGTTGCTAATTGGCGCATTTCAATCAACAGATTGTTCACTTCAACTAAAGCGCCCTCAGCAGTCTGGACCATTGACATGGAAAACTCTGTGTTCTGCAGAGCTTGCTTTACGCTGGCAATCTGAGCACGCAGACCCTCGGACATTACAAGACCCTCTGAAGAATCTGCTCCGCTGTTAATCCTTTGTCCAGAAGCTAGGCGTGTCAGAGAATCTGACATCTCTTTTTGCGCCTTCTCCAGATGATTAATTGCGTTGATCGATGCAATATTGTTTTTCATCCCCAACGGCATAAGTCCTCTTAGGTTAATGAATGTTTCCGGAATACCTTAGAGTTTTCCGGTGTTAAAACTCCAGTCACACACAAATCGATACTTTTCGATTATTGATGACCTGTCTTTAAAAACTATTAAACACAGCCATTCCGGACTCCAAAAAAATGGAGCCGGAATAGTGCGTGGGCTGGGGACTAATCCCAGTACCCTACTAGGCGTTTAACAGGCGCAATATATTCTGCGGTAATGCATTGGCCTGAGCCAACTGTGCCGTAGCGGATTGACTCATGATCTGGTTACGAGTAAAAGTAGCCAGTTCCTGTGCCATATCAGTATCACGGAGAGTAGACTCGGCAGAAGTCATGTTTTCTGCAGCTACTTGTAAACTAGTGAGATTAGATTCCAGTGTATGCTGCTGGAATGCACCTAATTCTCCCCGAACAGTAGCTACCTCAGTAATTGCCTGGTCAATGATTCCCAATGCATCCATAGAACCTTGCTCAGAACTTACATCAATGTCTGCAAGTGACATAAAGTTGCTATTATTTAGTTCATTTGTAGGTCTGCCAAGTTGATTAGTGTTCATGTTCCTGATAGACGTCGCTGCTGTGTGGCCGGCATCAGGTCCAACATGAAAACGGAGTCCTTCTATAGTGTTTTTAGACTCTATAATTTTACTCCCCTTTTCATCTAAAACAAACTTACCTTCAGGACCTTTTTTATAAGTGATTTCAACTTTAGCTTCATTGGTTCCATCCAGTAGTTTATATTGTCCGAATTGAGTGCTGGAAACAATACGATCCAATGAGAATAACGCATTCTCAATCTCAGACTGATTAGCCATAGTCATCGCATCATCGCTGGCACCGACGTTAGCAGCCGAAATTGCGCGCTGGCGTATGCTAATCAAAAGGTTTGAAATTTCATTCATAGAACCTTCCGCTGTCTGTACAAGTGAAATGGCAACCTCATTATTCCTGATTGCTTGCTGCATTCCACTAATTTCTGCACGCATATGTTCAGAAATCACTAAAGCAGCCGGATCATCGGCGGCTCTGTTGACTTTCTGACCAGAAGCCAATCTTTCAAGTGACTTTGACATCGCGCGGTCGTTTTTTAACAGGTTGCGATGTGCAACCATTGCCTCAATATTATTATTGATTCTTACACCCATCTTATCTCCTTATTTTTTAAATGATAATGTTAATTCCAACCATAGAATAAATGTATTCCTTTCCAATGGAATACAGCAGGGACACAGGTCAGGATTAAACCATTCCTGTCTAAAGAGGACAACTCTCACCATGAAAGCTAAGCCCTTCCCTTGTTTCTCCAACGTGCATGGCACTCGAAGACTTTTGAAACACTACGGGCGGAAAGGCCTGCAGTGTCTGGGGCACTTCGCAACTGAAACCAGAATCTTTTGACTTCGTAATCAGTCTAAAATTCAGCTTCAGTCAGATCACTCCATGATTGTTCACGGAGCACCCCGCATATCCGGATTATCACCATGATTATCCGGCAATAAATATAATAAAAATATTATTTATATTATAAAACTAAACATACGTTTTACTTGATGTCAGACCATCTATAAAAGATCAATTTAACTCAAATAGTCACTCGGTTCTCAGCAATCCTTTGTCGCAAGCATATTTCGTAGTTTGTTTTCGGCACGTTTAATTTTTTTGGATTCTTTCTTTTGCTCGTTTTCCGTCAACGGGATCGCGAATGAGAGCCCTTCTGGAATACGTCTATTAAGTTCGGTCCGTAAAAAATTCAAATTATTTTCAAGCCGCAGTGCTTTCAATAACGGCGGAGTCTTGAATGACAATTTGCGTATTGTGCCAAAGCTGGAATCCTTTGCAGTTAGGTCAATTAATCCCAGAGCATGCTTTAAATTCGCTTCATCCACCACTTTTGGGGGAGTTAATGCCGAAGAAAAAGTTTGCGCGTGTTTACGCATCTGCCGCAAGAGTACGGATTTATCTATCATTTTCGCTTTAGTCCTTTCACAGATGAAGAGCAATGAACAAATCTCATTCCTCTGATTAAAAATCAGTTTTAAATACTTTTTGAAATAAATATAATATTTCAGAAATTTAACAAATTTATCCCTTCATATTTTCTCCCGGCCTCCGGATAAAATGCTTTCCGGCGAGATAGTTTTTATCATCCGTGCTATCTCACCGAAAAGACTAGGAGGATCGGTTAACGCACCACCAAATCCAATGGGTGGCGCGAAAGGCATTCACATCCTAAATCATTCACAACGTAACTCTGTCCGAAACACATCGCATTTCCTGAGTCACTGTCCATCAAAATCATATGTAGAAAAAACACCATATTTTTTTCAGCAAGCACTTGATTGCCGTGATAAAACATAGGCCAGTCCATCCAGTTTGGCGAAAAAGTTGTGCCCATACTGTATCCGGTCGCATTCAGCCGATGCTTCTGCATTCCGGAATTATCACAAGTCCTGGCGTAAGCATCGAAAACCTCTCCGATGCTATTTCCTGGACGCAAAGCAGATTCGCAGGCCGCCATTGCTTCAAGACAAACCCCGTGCATCTTTCTATGTTGTTCAGTCACGCGTCCTACCGGAATTGTACGCATCATAGCAGCGTGATAGTGCCGGTAAACTCCGGCCCATTCCAAAGTCAACTGGTCTTCAGGATCCAGTTTTCGTCTTCCGGAATAATAGCGACAAAGCAAAGCGTTTTCACCGGAACCGATGATAAATTCATTTCCCGGATAATCTCCACCGCCTCTAAATACAGCACCCTGCATAACTGCCAATAGTTCGCCTTCATCGCATCCGGCCTTCACCAGTTTGTGTGCTTCATCCAGCGCGTCGTCTGCTAACTCAGCAGCTTTCCGGACATACCCTAATTCTTGCTGACTTTTCACCACCCTCAGTCTGTTTACCAAATTAGATGCATCTTTCAGGTTGCAAAAACCAGCCAGCGCGGAGTCCAGTAATTTTCCATTTTTCGCAGTCAAACCATAAGAGTCGTATTCCACTCCCAACTGTTGCCCCTCACAAGCGCATTCCCGTAAAATATCTTTAAGCTGCAGAGCCGGATTGCTATCCGGGCCATCCACCCAGATCCGGATATCCTCCAGAATAGATGTGTTTTCTGCCTGCCTTAAATCAGGAGCCCGGGTTAGTAAAATATGCTTTCCATCCAGACCCAAGTATAGACACTGAAAAAAGACGTAACCGAAAGTGTCATAACCGCTCAGATAATACATGCTTTCCTGGCGGAAAAGCAGCATCCCATCCAGTTCATTTTCGGCCATCAACTCTCGTAATTTTTTTATACGTAGACCGAATTCCGCTCTCTCAAAATGTAAAGACATATTTCCTCACAATTACTGTTTGAAATTATTGTCGAAACTGCTCAACCTGTCAAAAAACCCAAGACCGTTTCATTCAGGACAAAGCGAGAAATTTTGAATAATTAAACACTAATATCATTAGGTATGTTCCATTATCTCCATCGTTTTTTGTTGCTGGAGAAAATACGGATTTATCCATTGTGCTGATAAAACTTTAGATATAATTCTCCATAAAAATAATATTTATATTACAAAAATAGGAACACTCCTCCTCAATTTTAATATTACATATATACATATCTGTCGAAAAACCCTGCAGCGGTTTAATCCGAGTTCCTCACGGACAGAAATATTTCAGCAAATAATTAACAGCATTCAAGAGGCATTGATCCACACCAATAAGGGAGTTCCCCCCTGATGATAATCGCTACTCCGGATAGTATTCCACTTAATACAGAAATCCATAGTATTCTACTTAATACAGGAATCCATAGTATTCTACTTAATACAGAAATCCATAGTATTCCACTTAAGGCAGAAATCCAGAGGGTTCCACTTAATACAGAAATCCAGAGGGTTCCACTTAATACAGAAATCCATAGTATTCCACTTAAGGCAGAAATCCAGAGGGTTCCACTTAATACAGAAATCCATAGTATTCCACTTAAGGCAGAAATCCAGAGGGTTCCACTTAATACAGAAATCCAGAGGGTTCCACTTAAGGCAGAAATCCAGAGGGTTCCACTTAAGGCAGAAATCCAGAGGGTTCCACTTAAGGCAGAACATTTCCAAAATTTCCACTACCAGGTCACGAAAACTTCACGCAGAGATTTATCAAAGCTGAAAACTCCGGTTTTAACCGGAAAGTTTTCGGATCTACCCCTCCTCTAATATTATTGAAACACTGGACCATGGGTTTATTCCCCAGGTTCAGATATATCAAGAGTGGATTTATCCTGAGTTTCATAATTCAAAACGCAAGGATCCACCCTCTTCTCTGTACTTAGCAAATACTATGGCCGATGCTTCAGCAAAAAAGGAGGAGTCCCCCTTTGTGAGGTTTCGCCAGATTTAGTTTTCAAAGAGCTTTCATTCCATTTCAATTCATTTGTGCAGTCAACACCCGCACTTTGACATTAAAACGGCGGTTTATAATTATGAAGCCAGGGTCTCACGATAAATTTTAAATCCCCTAGCCTGATAATTTTTTAACGCATAAGGATGGTCAAGGCTTGAGGTATGTACCCAAACCCTGTTTGTTTCCGTTCCCCATGCATTTTCAATTGCGGCGGATAATAATCCACCACCTAATCCTTTACCCACAAAAGGAGGCAGCAGGCCAAAATAAGCCAGTTCCACATCCCTTCCCTCGGTATTCAATTCAAAATAACCTGCGGGCGTACCTTGATAAAGTAACATCCAGGTCTGATGTTCTTCACGATCAACCCAGTCCTGCCATTGTTCTTCGGTCCATGACAACTTGCCTGTCCATTGCCAAATTTTGCCAACCTCCAGATAAAAAAAACGGTTCATGGCCGGCAATGCCGGTCCAAACTTCACCAGCTGTGTCTCCGGAGGAAGCGCCTTTGGCCGAAATTCTTCCCGCATCAACATTTCAAGATGCCAGATTGTTTCAGGTTCACTTTTCTGCATATTCATTCATCTCCTGGTTTACCAAAATTTCTTAGGCAATTTAGCACGAAATAGTGACTCAATTTAGACCAAGTTTAATAATATATTTATCCAGCACTTTATCTTCTATTTCCTATTATTTCAGAATACAAGAGTTTCCATCCAATCAAATTTGCAAAACTGTCGGCAAAATCCTCTGCCTGAATTACTCAGATCCGCATAGATGTACCTCTCACTAACTTAGCATCCCGAAAAACTCTCCTGACAAACGGTATTTGCCTTAGCAACAGTTCCTACTCAAAACAGTTACGGCCAGCATATGGAAATCGCAACCGGGATAATCCGGAAATTATGCTCTAGAAACAACAAAGCCAAAAAACAGCACAGGGCTATTCTTTGGCTTTGAGTTGTTCCGTATTATTTTACAACTGTATTCCGTTCTCTCTCCGTATATTTAAGGCTAACCCATATTCCTATATTAAACTGGTGGCACTGAAAGCCCAGACAATTTTGGAAACAGTACTCCCTAGTTACAAGTCTGTGTAGAGTCTCCTCCTGAAAATCAACAGGCAGTAATCCATTAGACTAGATCCTTTAATTTTCAGTAAAACTCCAGTCAGCCATCATATATATACTGTAAGACGTTTCCCGTGTTCTACTTGAGTCCGGTTTCACCTATCCATCTAAAAACACCAGTCGGCATATTTCTACTGTGAAACAATTCCCGTGTTCTACTTAAGTCATGCTTCACTTAGCCGTCTAAAGAAATCAAGGCCGCATATATATACTGTGAGACAATTCCCGTGTTCTACTTGAGCCACGATTCACTTCGTCGTCTAAAAACTCTAGGCAGCATTTATATACTGTGAGACAATTCCCGTGTTCTACTTGAGTCACGTTTCACTTAGCCGTCTAAAATACTCCACAAAGAATAACGCAATCACCTTCTCTAACTTTTCAAGATGATCTGTTTTAGCTGCATGTATCCATTACAGTCTGGTCAGAAAAAACAATCTGTCCGACCTTTTTGGATCAGCAGTCTACAGTTGTCACCTTTGTATCGGTTTTACGAGTGAGAAATTATTCAATTTTCAAAGAACGAAAGAGGCCTACTTATTCGTTGGCCTCAATTTAATTTTCATGGTTTCGCAAAAAGTAAGACACAGTTGCATCGCTTTTTACGAAGACCTCGTACAAGTTAAAACTAGGAGCAGGAACCCCCCCGTGTTTTTTACATTGCATGATAGCGATAAAGATACCAGCACGCAATTAACCTCCAGGGTTTCCATTTTTCCGCAATTCTACTGAACTGAACTTTCCGATTCTTTTGCGGAAAATCATACAGCTTTTTGAAAGCGGATTCCATTGACTCCGCTTCAGGCAATTCGTCATCATGAACCTGTATAAAGTTCTGAAATCGTGTCCTTACGAGTAAAGCAAGAAATCTTGTCTAATCTATGAGACAAATATTATATAGATTTCCACTCTAGTCAAAAGGACAACCAGTCTATTTCATACTTTTAAAGACTGAATCAGCTTTTAATAAAAAACCCGGCTGACAAACTGTACATGCCTCAGAAACATCTGTAACTCAAAACAGTTACGGCCTTGCATGTACGGTTCGCAGCCGGGCAATTCCGGCGCAACTCAAATTTTAAACAACAAAGCCAAAAAATAGCGATTGCTACCTTTTGGCTTCAACTGTGAATTATGCTATTTTTTACTATTTATTCAGCCTGTCACTCTGATCCTCTTCTCTGCATTTTCCTGATTCTGTTGCGGCATAGCTTGTGGAACTTGTTGTTCAGTTGTTTGAGTTTTATTCTTTTTATTTATTTGAACCCAGGCCGCACGCAGTTCCTTAAGCAAATCAATGACAACAATGATCGGTTCTATCTTTTTTTCCATGTTTGCTTCAATCAGTTGACTAAACATGTAGCTGTAAAGTGACTGCAGGTTTTTTGCGATATCACCACCCTGTTCCATGTTAAGGGTCGCCATCAGTTCAGTCACAATGTTCTTGGCTTTGATCAGACAATTGTGGACTTTTTCAATTTCACCTGATTTCATGTGTTCAACAGCAAAACTGGAATTTTTTATTGCTCCATCATAGAGCATAATTATCAGTTTGTTTTGATCAAGTGTGTTGACAGAAGCCTTCTTATAGGCATTATGATAGTTACCATAGCTGCTCATCGCATCTCCAGAATCATTTTTGTATTAATTTTTATTTCCTCCACCCATGGCGGAGAGTTGTTGACTGAGATAATTTTGTTGGGATTTTAATCTCCCCATAGTACTGTCCAGCTTGGCAAATTTATTTTGCAGGCGTGAACGTTTGCTTTCTGCTCTTTTGTTTAAGCGTTTAATTTGATCGTCAAAACTACTCATCTGTCCAGTTATATCATCAGTGGCCCGCTTAACATTACCACCTAAAGGATCATTCAATTTGTCAAGTTTATCACCTAACTTAACTGCTACCCCTTTTGATATTTTCACTGTAGCTTCTTCATTATCAAGCAGATCATTCTCAGCGAGGGTCACGAATATCCTCAAACCTTCAGCATTTGAGCCTTCCGCGCCTACGAGTAACTGTCCTCTGCCTTTTGCTTCAACGTTACCGATAGTGCCTGCGACATCCTCACCCTCAGTGCTTACTCCATCCACAAGACCTAAACCTGCCAGAATCATGCCCGAACCTCCTTCAACATCAATAGTGCTGTTGCTCCCGTAAGTACTGGAAACTATTTTCAAACGGCCTTCTTCTTCACGGACCTGTATCCCTCGGCGACCTAAAACCTCGTCTTCCATCAAGCGGTTCTGAATGGTCTTTGCCAGACTTGAAGGAGTATAGATGTCCTTGCGTAACTCAAGCGGCTCAGAAGCCCTGCCGTTCATTTTTACAACCAAAACGTTGTTTGTATCATCAACCTTGATTGTTCCAGTAAGTGGTGTTCCCAGATAAAATCCACGTTTGGCAGTATTTGAAATATCCACACGGTAACCGTTTGGATTTACCCTTGTGTCTTCAGTCATTCCCAGAAAACTGACTCCTGGATTATCTGTATTTCCGTGACTGCGAAATAAATTTGCCACATCCGAAAAATTATCAACAATTTTTTCGTTTAACTTTTTCTCATCAATCGACATGAGCCCGCGGTCATCGATTTTCAGTCCTATTGAAAAAAGCATATTAGTAGTCTGCGGTAAACCACTCACTGTAGCAATTGTAGTGGTCGCAACCTCGTTGACCATCTGTGCCAGATTTCTATCACTTAACAAAGGCGCGGCAGTGTTTGATGACTTGTCGAACTTTGACATTTCTTTTGCGGTTGCCTGAAATGTGTTGTAGGCATCAACAAAATCATAAATGCGTTCCTTGGCTACCTCAGTGTCACCCAGTACAGACACAATTATAGGCTCTTTGCTGGGTGAAAAAAACTCAAGATCAAGTCCTGCAATTACATCATTGGCTTCATTCTCAGAACGTCTAATCTCAAGTCCTTCTCCTGGCCTGGTTGCACCAAGACGGAGCACTAAATCCTGCGCAAGCCTGACTGTCGAGGTTTCTGTCGAGATGGTAAAAGAATCCTTTTCATACAAATCACCTTTCCCAATAGCCAGACTTAATTCTTCGTCAAACAAAATAGGTGTACCAGGTACATATCCTTCTCCAACTTCCACTGTCCCTGTACCGCCAAAGGTATCTTCCCATTTCAATTTTAACGCTCGTGTGATTCCTACTGTACCTCTTTTATCAACGACAAAAGAGTATGTTTTGGCGATATCAGGTTCATATTTACCTGACACTTCTATAGAGGCATTGCTCAGCTTACCTGCTGCTCCTCCTCCTATGCCATCCGAAACACTGAGAGAACTTGTATCCTTATTGTCATCAATACCTTCGTATTCAGCATAAGTCTGCCATTTTGCCAGTTTGTCTACTTTATTGGAAACCCCGCGGTGTTCTTCATCACTCCACCACATATCAATTGAAGTCGGTGCGACTACATCCACATCAGTTGTATCACCGTCCCGTAAAACACTGGGGTTCACCTCAATAAATAAACCGTGTCCCAGAGGTAAACGTTTTGGATCACGCTTCCCCGATTTACTGAACTCCAAATCGAAAAGCTCTTCACCATCTACTGAATCAAAAGCGGTAGCTTTATTAAATGGACCGTCCTTTTTACCTACATCTCCCAAATACGGATGACCTATATTGACAGATCCTTTTTCTCCACTCTCAGAGAATTCGTAATGCAGTTTAAGCGGACTTGGTCCTCCGACCTGTCCATTGCCTTCAACTCTAAAAACGACAGTATCATCCTCAAGTCCATCGTAAGTACCAACTACTCTGACTCCACCTTCTGATGCCTTACTGCTCCAGTCAGAGGGTTGTGAAATCTTAGGTGCGCGCTGAGCGTCACTCATCCACCAGAGTAAATCCGATTTTTCCGCAGTAACATCTACTGTAAAGGTATCACCTGCAACCACTTCACCATCACTTATCAATAATTTTAATCCGTCAGTAACTTCGAGAGCAGTACCCGGAATATAATTAAATTTATTGATTTCTATTTCACCTTCTCTACCGTTCTTGTCCTTCCAGCCGATGAGTACACCGGAGTCAGAAGGTATTATTCCGGCTCGATTTACCTGAAATGTAAAGACGTTATCCTCTTCTCCATTGTAGGCACCGCCTATTTCAACTATATTGGTTGAACCACCAAATCCCGCACCTCCAGTCGGTTCGGGCGGTTTTACGTTAAAACCATTCCAGTTCGCTGTTTTTTCAAAAGTATTTTCGTAATTCGGCGCTCCAACTTCACCGCCCTGAAGATTTACGTCAATATCAATTCGTCCCTGTTCACCTTTTACATTACTGGTGAGCAGCAATCGATAAGGATTATCACCATGTGTTTTGGCGATGAAGGCTTCCACATTCGCGTCCGAATTGTTGATTGCCCGTTTCAGGTCCGAGAGAGTATCTTTACCTTCAGCAAGATTGATCGTGACTGCCGACTCTTCCTCATCGTCTCCAACTTTGATCTGCACTTTTCCGGTGCCGATACGTGAGGTGTCACCCTCAAATCCCTGAGATGTTATTTGATGCGATAAGGCAACCGACTCCACGATAATTGTGTGTCTTCCCGGCACAGAATCTTTCCGTGCTGTTGGCACTACTACATCCTCATCACTGGTCTCTACTTTACGAGCCTCCCAGACTTCAAATTTGTCCAGCGCCTCGGTTACACTCTGGAGTTTATTCAACTCCGATTTCACAGATTCCCAAGCCTCTAACTCGCTTACTTTCTGTTCTTTACGGGCTTCAACAGGTTTAATACGACGCTGCTCGATTGCCATAAAGCGATCGACGATCTCCCTCGTATTCAGTTTTGAGCCTAATCCAGTAACAGCGTTAGGATTTAGTTCTGCCAAGACGGTTCCGTTTTTTGAAGCAAGCAGGTTTTGTCGACTACCGGAGCATTCTCCGGGAAAAAGGCAGATATTTGCCTAGTTGAATTTAGTCAACTACCTGATATAAAAAAGATTTCTATTTTGCCGGTTCAAAGTAAACCGACCGCTAGAAATCATTTCAAAAAACATTCCAATTAGCCGTTTGAATTCAGTAACTGTAAAACGGACTGAGGAACCTGATTGGCCTGCGCCAACATTGCTGTTCCGGCAGAAAGCAGGATTTGATTCTTGACCAGCGAACTCATCTCTTGAGCCATATCTGTATCTGCTAGCAGAGATTCTGAAGCAGTCAGGTTTTCCTTTGAAACACGCAAACTGTGTAAATTTGCCTCAAGTGCATTTTTCTGGAATGAACCTAAGTTACCACGCATCGTGGAAACATCATCAATTGCCTGATCAATCAGCATCAGGGAATCTTGTGCGGCATCTGAATCCAGCAGATCAATTTCTGCTAAGCTTTGGAATTTACTATCGTTTTCGACTCTATTTGCAAGTTGTTCTGGATCAATACTGTCCACCGAAAAACGCCGTAATTGGCCTTGATTCGGACCAATTTGAAAAACAAGAGAATTTTGTGATACATGTACAAAACCGTCAATATCCTCGCCAACCAAGATCTCATTGTCTTGTTCACGTTTGAGCAAACCGGTAAAACGGTTATCGGTACGATTAAAAATTTCGTAAATTACATCATCAGTTGTTTCACCATACTTCAAGGTTATTCCATCGGCTTCTGCACCGGGAGCACCTGTGAGTAACTGCCCGCGTCCCATAGCAACTCCTCCTGCACTGACCTCAGGAAATCCACCGATAGTGCCTTCCACATCACGACCAGAAAGAGCATAAACCGCTTCGTGTGCTTTTGTCTCTGCACCAAAATAGTTATCCAAAGTTGAGGAAACAGTAAAGCCCGGATCACTGCCGAATTGACGATGTCTCAAGACGATAATTTCGTCCATACCGGTGACAAATTCGGTGATTTCACCAGGTGTTCTCGCTATCTCTTTCAGAGCATCATTCAAGGTATCGAAGTTTTCCAGAAAGGGACCTAAATTGTCTGAAGGACGATAAATAAAAACATCCAGTTCCATGCCTGCTTCGTCTGTCACTCTTTGCATTTCATGTGCGATCAACTGCTGAATTGCACGTTCCGTTCTCAGTTTTGCTTCCGGAGTTCCATTGCGTTGGGCAGAAATGACGAGTTTTTCAATTGTCTGCCGTAAATCGTTATTGTTTTTCAGATCGATTGAAACTGTACGTCCACCTTCATTGATCACAAATGAAATCGAGTTGTTTGGATCAGTTGATGAAACATCCTGCAGACTTAATCTGCGTGTTCCAATAGCCATTGAGCGTGTCGCGACCTGAGTGATATTTACTTTGAATCCGTCTGCCGAAGTAGATTTTGAGCCTTCTGAAGCAGAAACAAATTCTAAGCCATCTCCAACTGCAACTCCTGTTGCGGAATTACTACCGTCAAGCAATGTTCTTGTACCAAACTGAGTGTTACGTGAAATATTTTTCAAAGTTGAGAGGATGTTTTCCACTTCATTCTGATCAGCCTGCAGAATTTTTTCGTCATTAGTACCTTCGTTTGCAGCATGTACCGCCAATTGGCGTAAATTAATTAACATATTGCTCACTTCATTTAAGGCACCTTCTGTGGTTTGAATCATTGAAATAGAAGATTCTGAGTTAACGATTGCTTGTCCAAGCCCTGATATCTGAGATTTCATCTGTTCAGAAATCACGAGAGACGCAGGTCCATCAGCAGCATGATTGAGTTTCCGCCCGGAAGACAAACGTTCCAGGTTTTGACCCAATTCCCGCTCAGTCTGCTGCAGGTGTCTCAGCGCGTTCAGTGCTGCTATATTTGAGTTGACTCGCAATGCCATGTAATTTTACTTCCAGTGTGCTGACAAAAAGGTTCGCTTGAACTCTTATCGGCACGCAGTTATTTTTCTTTAGCTGTTAATAGATCTGCAGCAAAAAATATTCAATAGATTTTACGCAGTTCTTCCTTTCATCGACAGCTCAGACTTTTTCTTTAGTAATTAGTTGCTGTTTCTGGAAAAAGTTGAAATCAATTTATTACAACAAACAAGCTGAGTTGGATTTAACTTTTTAAGTGAGTGGTTCTAAGAACATGGTGACAATGCCTACAAATTCGGATTTCAGCAAAGTTCATTCCGGCAAAACAAAAGCATACTCAGAACCGGACAGGAAGAGGGTGAAGGTACGGGTTGCGCCTTTGGAACCGTTTCCGGAAGGGCGAATAAGGGGGGCGTAGCGTCCTGGATTTCCAGCAGCGGCGTTCAGAGTGATAGTCAGAAAGTGGGTGAAGTTATCGGAGTTCCAGTAGACTTTCCCGCTGCCGGGATTTACGGTGTTTGGTGTACCGTCCCTCGGTGCGTCTGCACTTCCGCCAAGTTCACTAAGGTTGACTTCAGTAACATTGGCCGTAGCATAAACCCTGATCCGGACGTCTCCCTCTGCTCCGGAATTTCCTTCGGAACACAAACTCCCGGCAAGCTGTGCGGCTTTGCGGCACCACTTGCGTCCTCTTTCCTGCTCGTCAGCACATGCGGATAAGGTCAACACTGCCAGTAACACAAAGTAGAAAGCTGTTCTGGTTCCGTACATAAAAAAGCTCCAAAAACAAAAAGCTCCCCGCCAACAGAACGCTGACGGGGCTTTAGAAACAGAAACGTTCACACACTCAAGGTGATGCGACAAAAAAAGTTTTAGCTACAAGAGAAGCTACACCCGTAAGAATCAAAACTAAAATCACATTATGTAGTTATCGATAACTTTGATGGATTCCAAACTTTGACAGTTTGCATCAACTATTGTTGTATTATTGAAATAATTATATGATATTATTACTAATTATATTAT
>Ga0209374_1000178_pt1 | contig 74485 bp, 61 predicted proteins | sample SaaInlLV_DNA_10m_FD_184683 | JGI IMG/M metagenome (GOLD analysis project Ga0209374, IMG submission 184683) | Marine microbial communities from expanding oxygen minimum zones in the Saanich Inlet - SI075_LV_DNA_10m (SPAdes) (version 2) | ecosystem: Environmental > Aquatic > Marine > Unclassified ... | reverse complement strand
GGTTCTGTTGAGTTCAACAGAGTTCCAGGTGAGAAGTTCAATGGTTCTGAACCTGTAACAAACTTCAACAAACCGAATGGTGGGTTGGAACAATTTCAAATGAAACAAAAACCAACTATGGAAGTTGCAGATAAACCAATGGAAGAAGATTTCCTAAAGTTCATCCACAACGAATCCAAAGATTTAAAACCACAGATGTTGTTTATGAACGAACTGAAGTGGAAGTACCTAATCAGAAACATTCTGAGAGGTAAAAATATTATGATGACTGGGCCTGCTGGTTGTGGTAAAACTATGGCGGCTAAAGCAGCGGCTAACTCAATCGAAGGTTACTCTATGGAAATCTTCAACTTAGGTTCTACACAAGACCCTAGAGCTACTCTAATCGGTAACACTCAGTTCGATACTAAGAAAGGTACTGTGTTCTCTCCTTCACCATTTGTGAAAGCTATCCAAACTCCAAACACCGTTATTGTGTTGGATGAGATTAGTAGAGCACACCCTGAGGCTCACAACATTCTGATGAGTGTTTTGGATGCTGGGCAAAGATACCTCAGATTAGATGAGGCCGCTGATTCACCTGTTGTGAAGGTTGCTGAAGGTGTTTCCTTCATCGCATCGGCTAACATTGGTAATGAGTACACATCGACTAGACAATTGGATAGAGCTATCGTTGATAGATTTACAATCATCGAAATGGATACTCTAACTTCAGAAGAAGAAACTTCATTACTTATGATGATGTATCCTTCGGTTGATGAGGTTGTTCTTACTAATGTTGCTAAGATTACTTCAATGACCAGAAATGATGTGAAGAAAGAAGTTCCTACTCTTTCAAACTCACTATCGACTAGAACGGCTGTTGAGATTGGTTCACTACTCTATGATGGTTTCAGTTTGGCTGAAGCTGCTGAGATTACTATCTTCCCATTATTCGAAGATGCTGGTGGAGCACAATCGGAAAGAACTTTCATCAAACAATATGTTCAAAAGTTTGTTGGTTCTACTGAAGAAGAAAATCTATTCAACGTAGAAGGTGAATCATCTGAAGAAACTGATATTTCAAACCCATTTTAATTATTACTCTTGATTACTCCCAAAGGATTCCCACCAAATTAGGTGGGGATTTATTTGGAAAATCAAAATAAATTTTGTATATTAGATAAAAATATAATTATGAAAACACATAAAGACATATGTAAATTAGTAATCAACCTACTCAGAGAAGATGGATTCTTTGAGGGTGAGTGGATTGAGGAACGAAAATTCAGACCTCGCTTTTACAAAGCAACTGAACATATTAAATTTGAACGTACCGAAGAAACTATTAATAGATTTATAGGTATGGCAGAAGTAGTTAGTAAGGAGATTGTTAAAGAAAATATAAACACTACCTTAGATGAACTACAAACTAAGGGATTAGTAAACGAAGTTACAACGGATAATGGTAACACTGGATTTGTATTAAATAAAAACTATAAACATGAGTAAAGAGAAAATTGTATTCGATGATGGGGTGCCAGAAGATTTTTGGACTCTCTTATCTACCGAAGAAAAAGAAGCTTTAGCAAAAGCTCAAGAAGAAGCATCAAAAGAATTTGATGGTTATGATGAGTGGGATGAAATGAATGAAGATTATTTCAATCACTTACGACAACGATTTAACAAAGGGCCTGATGATATTGGTCCTCGATTTTGGAAATCTTATCACAATAAAAACATACCAATACAACTGATGGTTATTCCGGCAGGCAGACAGCACGATGGGGAATCTATGGTTCAATGGTATCACACTATTGTTGAGGATATGCAGCTCGGAGAATGTAATGGGGAATACGAACTCATTTCAGAATATCAATTAACAGAAAAGTATAACATTAATTTTAATAATCAATAAACAAAAAAAAACAATTATGAAGTATTACATCGCAAAAGTAAAAGTAGTAACTACAGATGATAAAGGTAGACAAAAGAAAATGCAGGAACAATATTGTGTTCATGCAGTATCCGTAACTGATGCAGAAGCAAAAGTGCATGAAGAGTTTAAAAACGATGGGTTAGAGTTTGAAGTAACTCACGTTAACGAAACTAAAATTATAAAAGTTATATCTTAATTATGGATTATAGTAATGGAGATACAGTAGTTGTAAACCACTTTGGAAAAAACAAAGTGGGTACAATTACGGAACGCTTGAGGACTGTAAAGGGTAGTAGATATATAGTCGCAACGGAAGATGGTAATGACATTGAAGATGTGTATGTTGATAGCAATGATGCAATATCATTCATAGATAGCCGATTAAGTAAATCATTTAATAAACACATTGAAAATGGAAATTGATAAAGCAAAGTTTAAAAGATTAAAGAATAAGGTTTTAAAAAAATACCCTAACGCTTCAACTCAACAAACATCCGATGGCAAGTTTTTTGTCTCGGATGGTGTTGGGAACGAAATAATGACAGAGTATATGATACCAACTCAGAATACAGTAGCAGCGGCTTGGTATTGGTTAGCAGATACTATGAAGATACATCAGAACATAGAACGAACACATCCTAAGAGAATGGATTTAAAATCGTTTGAAGCTAAGTTTGCAAGAATATCCAAAAGAAACCGAAAGTAATGTGTTTTATTAAAGTTTATTTAATACTTATTAGTATATAAATCAAATAAATTTTATTACATGAAAGCATATTCAGGAAAACCAAGAGGAAGAGTTAACCAAGGTGGAGCAACTCACAAAAAAGACGCAGATAAACTAAACGCATCGTATGGTAAGAACTACAATTCAATTGACTTTGAAATGAGTGAACATCTTCGATTAGATAACTACAAAGAAAAAACCAATCCAATTGGAACTTTAGTTGTAGGAAATCAAAGAATCGATTTAACATGGTCGGAGTGTAATAAAATATTTACTACACTTTTAGATGCACAACAAACCCATAGAAGAAAGATTCAGTTGGGATTGTTTCAATAAACAATAACCAATGAAAGCTTCAGATTTATTTAAAGAGTTAGGAATGGGTGATGAAGAAATGAGTTCAGCCCGAGAATGGGTTAACTATAAACATTTCTCTGAAACTGTTCCTGATATTCTCTCTTTAAGTGAATATGTGGATACTGTTTACAAACAAGCAGTTACAATGGATGCAAAACCTCACCAATGGTTTTCAGAACGATATATGACTGAACGATATTTACTATCAGATGTAGGTATTGATGCATCATACATAGCTAATTTAGAAAAACGTATTATCAAAATTTTAGATAAGGGTTTTAGAGAGATGCACATTGAGAGATTCTTAGAGTTGTGTTTAACTGTTGTAAGAAAATCCTTATTAGCCCTACCCAAAGAAACTCTAATATTTCTAAATGAAATATACAAAGAAAAATAATAACCTACAATATTTATGACATATGAGCATACACTATATAGATGAACCATACAGACAACGGATAATCGATATCCTATCAACTGATGATAGTGATGATACTAAACAGTCTAAACTTAAACTATATCTAATTGGTGAACCTTATTTTAAACACTTCACAAGTGAACCTTCTTGGTTGACTAGAGAAATTATTAAAGATTTTAATAAATAGGAGATGGTAATGTCCGAATCAACATATTGGGATGAATCTGAGTTTGACTTTTTTGAAACATTGGAAGATGAAGATAAATTGTTATATCTATATGATTTAATGATTGGAGAATTGGCTGGAATGGCTATTCATAACGAAATGGAAGCTCAAGATGCTGAAATGGAATCAATGGATGAACTTCTTAGGATGGCTGAGGAAGAAGGTTTCGGTGAAAGTGATGATAACGATAAGTGGGATTTCGAAGAAGATAGAAACGTAGTTAAAGTTTCGTTTGAAGATGGTAAAGAAGGGGATATTATTAAAATAGTAGGCCCAACATTAGATGTTATCGTAAAAGTAGCAAATGATTTACAACTAAATGGTATGATTCTAACAGGCAGACATATAGATTTTACTAAATATGAACCTTGGGATGTGATTGTAACTTATAAATTAATCGGACAAGGACCACCAACTTCTTTAAACTGACAATCTGTCACCTTATACGTTAACTTAACTGACATTTTGTCATCTATTTTGTACAAAAAGGTTGACAAATCCCTTTGGTACACATTTGGTACTATAGATAAACGTATATAAATGTTTAACTAAAATAAAAAGGGAATAAAATGATTTATACAATGAGTAACGCATGGAATCTGTTAGATGAATTAGCTGAAAGAGCTAAAACTAACACAACTAAACAAAACAATATGGATATTGTGGATGATGTATTAACTATGAACTTTGATGTACCTGGTTTATCTAAATCAGATATTACAGTTAAAGTTGAGGATAGAGTTATTACATTAGAGGGAGAGAATGATAATAGAACATTCAATAAACAATATAAGCTAAACGAAGATTGGGATATCAATCAAGCTGAAGCTAGGGTTAAGAATGGGGTTCTATCACTATCGATACCAAAGATGAAAGAAAAGAAAAAGAAAGTATTAGAAATTATCGTTAAGTAGAATGTTACGAAGGGAAGTTCTAAATATCAACAACACTCTATGGATAGTTAAAAGAAGGATTCGAATCGATGATAGACCTATTGTTCAGACTTGGAAAGAACATCTCCATTGCGACAAAGTATTTAAGAAAGAACCTTATTATTATTTTTGTGAAGAAGTTACGGATGTAGAGTGGGAAGATATTTAACAATTTCTTAACATAGGGGGCTTGGTTAAGTCCCCTATTTTTCGTATATTGTACCTGTATTAATAATTAATAATTAAAAAATAACACATATGAATTTAGGTTACGCATGTATCAACATGACACTTGGCTCACAGAAGCCAAAAATTACTACCAATCGTAGTATGATTAAAAAAACCTTTTTAGAGAAAGGTATTCCTTATGCATCTGAGCTAGGAATTCAAAACGCAAGAGACTTAGTAGAGATTATCAAATGGAATCATCAGAATGGTATTAACTTCTTTAGGGTTAGTTCTGATATGTTTCCTTGGGCATCTGAGTACAAATTATCAGAGATGCCACATTACAATCGTATAAAAAATATACTAAGTGGTGCAGGTCATCTCGCTGATAAATACAATCAACGAATCACATCTCACCCTGGCCCTTTCAACGTATTAGTTTCTCCGCGTGAGCATGTGGTAGATAACACTATCGCAGAACTAAGTAGACATGGTGAGGTATTTGATATGATGGGATTATCTCGTACTCCATACAACAAACTCAATATTCATTGTAATGGTGTGTATGGTGATAAGATTTCTGCTATGGATAGATTCTGTAAGAACTTTGAGAGACTGCCTGAATCCGTACAAACCCGTCTGACTGTAGAGAACGATGATAAAGCTAGTATGTACTCTGTAAAAGATTTAATGTACATACATGAACGTATTGGTATTCCTATTGTATTCGATTATCACCACCACAAATTTTGTACTGGAGATTTATCAGAGGAAGAAGCTCTTAAACTTGCTGTAAGTACTTGGGGTGATATCAAACCTGTAGTTCATTATTCAGAATCCAAAGCATTGCATGAGAGTAATGATAAGTTAAAACCTCAAGCACATTCAGATTACATCAGTAGTGTTCCTAATACTTATGGTTTAGATGTTGATATTATGGTAGAAGCAAAAGCTAAAGAATTAACCATTTTAGAATACATTCAGGCGAAAGCATAGTATGGTCGTTTTGCTTGTTTAAGTATTAATTATTATTATTTTAATACTTATTGTCATAGGTTATTAGGTTGTCTAGCAAGCTAATTACTTATTACTTATTAATAATAGTTGTAAATAAATACAGAACTCGAAGTTAATAAAACTAATTTTAAGGAAGAAATATGAAAATTGTTAAAAACTTTTTTTCTAAGAAGAACGGATTTGGATTTCTGATGGTATTCTCAACGCTATCACTAGCAGGTACAGCAGCATACTATTCAGTATTTGGATTAAGTTCTTTATTCGCTGGTGCTAAGACTGAAGTTATCATAATGGCTTCAGCATTAGAGTTAGCTAAATTAATTGTAGCATCGTATCTACATAACCATTGGAAGAAGATTGGTTGGATTCTAAAATCATATCTTACATTGGGTGTTGGTATCTTAATGATAATAACCTCTGCAGGTATATATGGTTTCTTAACATCAGCATATCAAACAACTGCTGACCAATTAACCATTATAGATAAACAAACCAAAGTGGTTGAAATGAAAAGAGAACGTTTCTCTGAATCATTGGATGGTTATAGGATTGAACGAACTCAGTTAAACTCATCCATTACAGAACTTACTAAGGGGTTATCTAATAACACCATACAGTACAAAGATAAAGAGACTGGTGAGATTATAACAACTACATCCTCTTCAACAAGAAGAGTTCTTACATCTCAGTTAAATGATATGAAAGAACAACGTAATGGTGTATCAGTTAAGATGGAAGCTTTAACCGATTCAATTACTAAGTTAGATTTAAAAGTATTGGATATGGAATCCAATAATGAAGTAGCTGCAGAGATTGGACCACTGCGATATATGGCTGAGATTACAAACAAACCAATGGCTACTATTGTAAATTGGTTTACGTTATTAATCGTATGTGTATTCGACCCATTGGCAATCGCTATGGTACTTGCTGTAAATAAATTCATTGGTAGAAAAGAAGAAGATGAGGATGATTACTATATTGCTAGAAATAAGATGTTACATAAACATTCAATTATGAATGGTGAGAAGTTGAAAAAAGAAAAACTTAATCAAGAAGAAATGATTAAGAAGAACGAACAGATTATAGCAGTAACACCCACTAATACCGATGAACTTAAAATGAATAAGAAAGAATTCTTAGAAAGTTTAGATAATGTAGAGAGCAATTTAAAAGAAGATGATAAGAAAATATATGGTGGATTCTCAAAACCATACTCCGATGGTACTGCATTAAATGAATCTGATAAAGAATCATATAATGATTTTGATGAAGATGATATAAAAACTTACTAATAAATTTGGTAATGTTAATTATATTTCGTATATTTACATAAGTTTAACAATAAAAATAGTTATAAAACATATGAGTGATTTGTATAACGATGGTAAAACATCAACAACAGCAGGAAATGTAGAAGCATCTTACGATGTTAAGGAAACGACTACTGAAAAAGATATTTACTTTCAAGAGTTTAGAGAATTTGATTATGGTATTGATATTGAATCAAATATTATTTTAGTTCAGGATGAAATAGCACAAGGTATGGTATTTGATACAATATCTAAAGTTAGATTACTTAGAAAAATTAATAAAGATTTAAAATCAGTAACGATTTTATTAAACTCACCAGGTGGTGATGTAGTAGAAACGTTAGCACTAATCGATTACATTAGAACAATAAAAGATAACGAAGGGGTTGAAACGAACATTGTTTGTAGAGGTTCAGCGATGAGTGCAGCAGCACTTCTTCTAACTGCAGGAACAGGTCTTAGAGCAGCATCCAAACATTCTAAGATTATGGTTCACCAACTTTCAACATTCAATATGGGTAAGTTAGAGGATGTTAAATCTAACGCTAAATTCGCAGAACAATTAGAAGAAGATTGTAACACCATTATGGCTGAGTGTACGAACAAAGATAAAAAGTTTTGGAAAGAGAATCAAAGAACTGATTACTTCTTAAACGCAGAGGATGCATTGGAATTAGGAATAATCGATAAAATTATATAAAACAAAAAGTTATGGAATACAATTATAGACCTTTAGGGGATAGAGTAGTAGTAGAGATACTAAAAAGACACGATGAAAAAACCAAAGGTGGTTTATACAAACCATCAGGAGCTGATACCACAATGATGGGAACAGTAGTTTCCGTTGGTAGTGGGTTATTTACACATTCGGGTGCTAAAATCCCTATGATGACAAAAGTAGGAGATATAGTTCTATTAGAAGGAACTGGGTTCAAACACAAAAATGCTGGTAAAACTTACCACATTTATAGAGAGAGTGAGTTCTTATCTATATTAGATGAAAATGCAACTAACTCATAATCAGTTAGTTACCACTATCACTATCACCCAACTCATTGATAATCAAACACTTACAATAAAAAATAAAAAATATGATACACATTTTAGATGAAACAAAAATAACTGAGAACTATGAGAAGTTCCGAAAGTTAATAAACCAAACATTTACAGGCGAAAGATTAGAATCTCTTAATAAGATGTACGATGTACTCGAAGATAGAATTATTCTAACCCCAGCCTCATCAACCGAACATTTCCACAACGCATTTGCTGGTGGATACTTAGACCACGTTCTTAGAGTTACTAGAAACGCAGTTAAAGTATTTGACTTACATACTGAGTTAGGTATTGGAGATGGTGGGTACGATAGAGAGACTGTAATCTTTACAGCACTACATCACGATTTAGGTAAGGTTGGTAATGATACTGATAGTTGGTATATTCCAAACGATTCCCAATGGCACATTGAAAATCAAGGTAAGATTTATAAAACAAACTCATCAATGCATTGGATGAATCTAAACGATAGAACGTTTTGGATGTTAAATCATTTTGGTGTTAAGATTTCTGAAGTAGAATACTTAGGTATTAAACTTACAGATGGATTGTATGATGAGGGTAATAAGGAATACTATATTCAATACAATAAAGATAATGCACTAAAGACTGGATTACCATATGTAATGCATCAAGCTGATATTATGGCAGCCAGATTTGAGAATGAAAGATTTCTAAAATTAAAACAGGGAACTCCTACTACTAAGAATGTTGGTGGTAGACCGGCGACTAAAAAGAAATTAGAAAACGTAGTAATGCCAAAGAAGATTGATTTCAAATCTATCTTTGGAGAACAAACAGAGGCTTAATGATGGAATTAATACAAATAATATTACCCACATCTATAATACTAATATTAATCTATATAGTTTGGAATCTAACTAGAAAAGTAGAAAAGCTAGAAGATGAGTTAGATACACAAGATGAATTTTTAGGTGGTTTGGATACTAAATTCAATGATGCACTCAAACGAATGCAAGAAATTGATAGAGTGGGTTCATTCGAAGCTGATGATGAAAGTGGGTTCATCTTTGAAAAGATAAAAGAAGTAATAGAGGATTTAAAAAACGAATATACAAATAGACCATAATGGCTAAAAAAAGAAGAAAAAGAAGTAAAAGATATTTTACTAAAATTACAGAGATGGCTATCAACGCATACAACGAAAGTGATGATACTGTTTTAAAGAATAAAATTTATAATAGATTTATTCACTACCCATTTGATAAGTTATCAGAAAATGTAATTCATACCTATAAAACATATTACTTCGATGTACCTTATGAAGATGTGAAAGCAAATGTAGTAGCTTTCCTAAATGAAAAGATTCACAAGTTCAATGGGGAGAATGGTAGAGCTTTTTCTTACTTTACAGTAGTAGCTAGAAACTATTTGTTCAATGAGAATAATGCTAACTATGCCAGAATGAAATCAAAAACTGAAGTTAAGTATATTGATAGCTCTCGTAATATTACAAATGAGATTGTAGACCAAAATAACAAAGAAGCTAAATCTGATTTTATAGACCATTTTACAAAATATATAGATTATCATTTATATACATTATTCCAAAAAGATAGAGATAGGGCAATTGCTGATTCAATAAATGAATTATTTAAAAACAGATATGATTTATATTCGTACAATAAGAAGGCACTCTACATACTTATTAGGGAGAGGACTGGAGTACACACTCAATACATAACCAAAGTAGTTGGAAAACTGAAAGGTATGTATGTAGAATTATACAGAGAGTATAATACAAAAGGTCACTTAACAGTGACTTACAAATTAAAGGATAATAATGGATAAGGATACGGAATTATTTAAAGGAAAAACATTCTCAGATATAATGTCTGATGTTTACAACAATTCAAAAAAGAAGGATAGGCAACTTAAACTTCTTATTGCTCAATTAGAACCATTGGTTAAAAATCTAAGTGATGCAACTGTTATTGTTCCTTTGATAAAAGAGTATATGGAAGTTTCCATAAAGAACGATGACCAGATTGTAAAATTAGCAGCTATAGTTCAGAGAATGATGAAAGATGCTAACTCAGGTGATGATGGCGGGTTTGGATTAAGTGATGATGAGAAAAAGCAATTAATATCAAACGCTAAAGAGATAGATAAAACTATCGAAGCATTACAGAATGTAGAAGAGGATATCTAATGCCAGGTAAAGGAACGATAACAGTAGGTACTGTACAAAAAATAACCTTAAAAGATTCTGATGTAAATGAAGTACACGCAATCCAATGCTTCAATCAAACTACAGTAAATCAACAAATTAAAGCATATCCATTTGATATGTCTATTAGAAGGATTCCATTAATCGGTGAATCTGTTATATTAATTCAAGGTACTTCTGGTGAAGCAAAGCCCGAAAAAAGAAATTCTAATACAACATTCTATTATCTAAATCCGATATCAGTACAAAAGAATCCCCACAACAACGCATTACCAACATCCAAAACATTACTTTCAGCAGCCGCAGGAGCAGCAGGATACGCAGCAGCAGCCGCAGGTGTTCCAGGTATTAGTGGTGGTGGTTCTTCATCTAAATTAGGTAAAGGATTTTCTGAAAGAAGTGATGTAGGTTCGGTTCAACCATTTATAGGTGATGTATTATTAGAAGGTAGATTCGGACACTCAATGAGATTTGGATATACACCCAACGGTTCGGATACAACTAAAACCCCAACTTGGAGTTCTTCAACTGATAATGACCCTATTACTATTATCTCTAATGGTAGAAAGAGTGGTGGTTCATATAACAAATTTATTATAGAGGATGTTAATGATGACCTTTCATCTATATGGTTAGGTTCATCTCAGAAAATAAAACTAACCCCAGCACAAACTGGATTAGGTGGACTTCCTGCCCCTGGTAGTTATTCCAAACCATCAATAGTAATGAATTCCGATAGAATATTTCTAAACGCTAAAAACGAAAGTGTTATAATAGCTGCTAAAAAAGATATTATAAATGCAACACCGGGTTGGCAGATGGAGATGGATAAACTATTTACTTTGATAGAGAAGTTAGCAAGTGAGTTAAAAGATTTAACCTCAGCAACTTCAACTTATGCAACTGGGGTTGGACCTACAGGTCCGGCTACAAATGCTGGAAAAGTTGCCTCTATACTTAGTGATATAAAAGCAATGAAACAATAATATGTCCGCACTTTGGCCCACATTCATACCAGTAGTAGGTGGTTACCTTAACTCATCTATAGAAGGAAAGACTCACGAAGAAACCGCTGAGAAGATAGCATCAGAGTATCATAAAGCAGTAAAACTTGCTAAGACATCACTCCATGCAAACCTACCATTGGTACAAGCACCATACGTTCCAATTAAGATGGCTATAATGAAAACGTTAAATGATATAAGGGAATCTGAAGGTAAACCAAAGTTACCTCACTTTTTAGATTGGGCTAACGCAACATCAACATATTGGTTATCAACCACAATGTCCCCAGCACCATTTCATCCAGTCAATATGGGTTTATCAACAGCAACAGTTGGAGTACCTGCACCAATATCACATATCATAAATAATGGTGGGGTTATCCCAGCGTTACAAAACGATTTGTTAACAGCATTCACACATACACAATCTGCAGTTCCATATGGTATTCCATTCGCAACAAAATTAGTAACTGCATTTAAGAATCATTTAACGACTGTTGGTGGATTACATACCGAATTAGTATTTCCAGGTTCACCTGCAACACCACTTCCACCATTTCCTTCACCACAACCTTGGGTTGGTTTGGTTTAAATTGGTGTAAAACGAAAGTTTTTAATATTTATATATAAAGTACACAATTATGAAAGCAAAAGAATTAGCACAATTATTGGAATTAGTAGTAAGAAAGGTTGTTCGTGAAGAACTTAAACCTATCATTACGGAAGTTAGAAATGCTTCTAAGCCAATTATCAAAGAAGTAAAAGTTAAAAAAAGAATAGTTGAAAAAGACCCACTAGATATTAATTTATCAGAACTTCTTTCTGAAGATAGTGGAACACCTAAAACAGAACAAAAAACATTTATTAAGAATCCAATGTTAAACGATATGTTAAATGAGGTAGCTGATAGTGGTGAGTGGAGAAATCTCAATGATACTCAATTCTCATCTAATCAAGCTCAATCATTTATGCAAGGTGGTTCTACTTCAGTAGCACCAACCGTTGATATAGATGGTAGACCAATTGATACGAGCAATCCAGAAGTAGCAAATGTAATGGGAGCTATAACTAAAGATTATTCTCAATTGATGAAAGCGATTGATAAGAAGAAGGGTAGATAGTGATGGCTAAAGAGAGAAAAGAATATTTCTACAATCCTATAGACTTTAAAAAGGATGTTGCTGTTGGCATTAAACTACCATTTGGGAAACCAAACGGATTGTTTACACTAAGTTATACAACTGAAGAGCAAGCAGTATCTAATTTGAAGAATCTATTATTGACTAAAAAAGGTGAAAGACCATTTCAACCATTATTTGGTTCAGATGTGTACGCTCAACTATTTGAAAATATAGATTTGAACCTTAGTGATAGGATTTCAGAAACTCTCTCGAAAGATATAAAATTTTGGTTACCTTATATAGTTATTGACAATATAGATATTGAAACAGAACCCGACAGAAATTTTGTAAGAATAAAATTAAGATTTAGGGTAACGGAGCAGGGTGCAAATAGACAAATAATAATATTTGTTGATTCAGCTGGAAGCGTAATAGAATAGGTTAAAGATATGGCAAATAAAAAGAAATCAGATTTAGTACAAAAGGATGTATCGTTAGTCGGTAGAGATTTTGGAGAGTTTAGAAAAAACCTAATTGAGTTTTCTAAAAACTACTTCCCAAATACTTACAATGATTTTAACGAATCATCTCCTGGTATGATGTTTATGGAAATGGCATCGTATGTGGGTGATGTGTTATCATTCTATACAGATACACAATTAAGAGAATCGTTACTAAGTACAGCCGAAGAGAATGTAAACTTATTTAATATAGTAAACTCTTTAGGATATAAACCTAAGAATATTATTCCAGCATCAGTAACAATGGATGTATTTCAATTAGTACCAGCAACTGGGGTTGGTGATAATGTAAAACCTGATTTTGATTACGCTATGACAGTTGGGGCTAATATGATTATTGGTTCTACGGATTATTCAGATGTAGAGTTTACAACTATAGCTCCTATTGATTTTGCGTTCTCATCATCATTTGACCCAACAGAAATATCAGTATATCAAATAGATGAAAATACAAATGTACCAGTTTACTATTTGTTAAAGAAACAAATTAAAGCTACTAGTGGTAAAGAGAAGGTAAAAACCTTTAATTTTACATCACCTAAGATATACGATAAGATTAAGATAGAAGAAGAAAACTTAGTTAGAATAAAAAACATTAAAGATTCAGATGGGGATACTTGGACTAGAGTTCCTTACTTAGCACAAGATACTGTATTTGAACAAATAGATAACAACGAAGATAACTCAACATACCTACACCAATACAGTGGTGATACACCATACCTCTTAGAACTTAACAGAGTTCCTAAAAGATATACAACAAACTTTGAAGATGATGGTATAATGGTTATTGGGTTTGGAGCGGGTATATCATCTAATGCAGATGAAGAGATAATTCCTAATCCCGATAACGTAGGTTCAGCACTTTATGCAGAAAATCAGAATTTAGATACAACATTAGACCCATCTAACTTCTTATATACAAAAACCTATGGTGTTGCACCACAAAATACAACTCTTACTGTTACTTACTTAATAGGTAATGGTATTGTAGATAATGTTCCAGCTGGAGATTTAGTTAGTGTTGTATCAAGTAACACTATTTTCAAAAACGAAATAAATTTAAACAAAAACTTAGTTTCATTTTGTAAACAATCAATAGCATGTTCAAATCCAAACGCAGCTGTTGGTGGTAAAACAACAGAATCTCAAGAAGAAATTAGACAGAATGCTATGGCATTCTTCGCCGCTCAAAATAGAACTGTAACGAGAGAAGATTATGTAATGAGATGTTACGCACTTCCACCTCAATTCGGTTCAGTAGCAAAAGCATATTTAGTTCAAGACTATCAATTGGAAAATTCAAAAGTAGATGGTCAGTATATCAATACTGAGATTCCAAACCCATTAGCATTAAATTTATATACTTGTGGTTATGATAATCAGAAAAACCTAACGGCTTTAAATCCAGCAACAAAGTATAATTTAAAAACTTATATATCATATCATAGATTGTTAACAGATGCAGTTAATATTAAAGATGCACATGTTGTAAATATTGGTGTAAACTTTGAAATTGTAGTTTTACCTGAGTATAACTCTAACGAAGTTTTATTAAGAGCTATTGATAGATTAAAAAGTTACTTTGATATTGATAATTGGAGAATTAATGAACCAATTAATCTATCTAAGTTATATGTGGAGATTGATAAGGTAGATGGGGTACAAACTGTAGTAAGACCTGATAAAGATGGTAAGGGTGGTTTACAAATTACTAATAAATTTAATGGAAACTACTCACCAAACAAATATAGTATAATTAACGCAACCAAAGGTGGTGTAATATATCCGCCTAAAGACCCATCCATATTTGAAGTTAAATTTCCAAATACAGATATTAGAGGACAGGTTATAACACAGCAGTTCTAAACGAGGATATAGTATGATTTATAGAATATACGGACAAAAAGACACTACGATTTATGAGTTGAACACTCGCAAGTCACAAAACACAGGTTTAGATGAAGTCTTAGAGGTTAGTAAACTTTACGATGAGGCTACTCAATCTACACTTGTAGGTAATAGTAGAGTATTAACTAAATTTGATATTGCTGCTATATCTAAATCTATAGTAGATGGTGATATCCCTTCAAGTCCTAATTTTCAATTGAACCTAACATCTGTAGGTGAAGAAGAAGTATTATCAGAATACAAATTAGAAGTTTACCCAGTATCACAAAGTTGGTCTGAGGGTATGGGGCAATTTTATGATACCCCAATCAATAGTGATGGGTGTAGTTGGGAGCGACGTGAAGGAACTTTATTATGGAATGTAGGTGGAACATCCATATTTAACGGAGTAGCCGTAGAAACAACACCAAAATCAGGAGTTGTATTATACGAATCATTTACGAATGGTACTGGTTCAGCTCATTTAACAGAATCTATAAATGATTTTAATGGAAATGAACCAAGCGCATTAATACAAAACGAAAAACTAATTATATCAGCATCTAACTTCGCAGGAACTACATTAGTATTTCCAGCGTATCTACAAAATGGTATTAATTATGGAGTACAATTTCAAATAGACCCCGCATCATTTGATGATGTGACATTCAGAATCAAAGACCCTAATGGGGTTCTTAAAACTGAAGGAGATTATGCTGGTATGGTAGGTGCTATAACTGCATCATCAACTCAATCATTTGATTTAACAGCAACTGCAACCGGTGAGCATGAATTAAGATTTACGTTCTTTGATGGGAGTGGTGATGGTACATCAACCACTGGTTCATTTGATGAAGTTTATGTTTATCAAAAAGAAGGTAACTTAATAGTATGGGATACGTTTACTCAAAACGAAGGTAATTTTAAATTAAGAAACAGAGTTAATCATTCTATAGATGCAAACATAAGAATGTTCGCATCAGAATCTAAATTAAATTTATATGCAAAAGAAGGTGGTGCTGATGCACAATACTCAATAGAACTTCAAAAAGGAGTTAACTATCAATTATCCTCATCAATAACGCCTGGTGATTTTAGTCAAATAGATTTTACAATATATGATGCAGATGGGTTGAATATGAGAACAGGTGTAGATGGATTGAGAAGTAAATTTACTTCAGCTGGAACACAATCGTTATCATTTACACCAATAAAGACTGGAAATTATATATTCGCATACACATATTTTAATTCAGCAAACTCATCGATGACTGGTTCATTAGATGATTTCAAATTAACATATACAGGTTCCATCTCTACAGCTGCTGTATCTGAAGCGGGGTGGAATAAAAATTCTGGTGGAGCTACTTGGTACACTGCTTCTGTGGATAATACACAATACTCACAAACATTTTCAAAATATACTAATAACTTAAACTTAGATGTTACAAAATATGTAACAGATATGTTGGAGCTTGCTAGGCCTAATGATGGGTTCTTAATTAAGAGAAGTAGTTCGGAAGAAGCTGATTCTTTAAAATATGGTTCATCTAAATTCTTTTCAAATAATACCCATACTATATACGTTCCTACATTGGAAGCTAAGTGGGATGATTCAACATTCGCAACAGGTTCACTTACAGAACTAACATCGGATGATATAACGTTATATATGAAGAATTTAAAAACAGAATATAAAGAATTATCAAGAGCTAAATTAAGAGTTGTTGGTAGAGAAACATATCCTCAAAGAAGTTTTACTAATTCGGCACCATACACCCAAATTAAATATCTCCCATCAACTACTTATTACCAGGTTAGAGATGTAGAAACAAATTTAGTATTGATTCCGTTTGATACGGCTTATACAAAAGTAAGTTGTGATTCAACTGGAAACTTTTTTGATTTTAGATTTAATACATTACAACCTGAGAGATTTTATCAATTCGAATTTAGAGTTGATAGAAATAGTAATAAGCAATATTTCGATGGGTTCGTATTTAAAGTGGTAAGATAATGGCAGAACAAAATATAACAACAGAGCAAGAACAACAACTTAGAGATATTAAACGAAATAGCTCTAATCAGATTGTGTCTTATACTATAGATACGGATGAAACACCAGGGTTAGCGTATGGGTATAAAAAAGTACCAGCCGTTTTTACAAACTATGAAGAATCTGTATTTAACCGTACTATTGACCAATTATCAAATGAGTTAATAGTCAATCTACCAGAAGTACCATTAGAAATAATACAACAAAACTTTATAGAGGAATCAAACCTATATGAAGTTCAAGGTAATAAATTAGTATCCATTCAGGGTGCAGAACCAGAGGATGAACCAAAAGATGAATTTAGTGGTAGATATGAATTATCATCAGCAGCCCAATCCGCTAGAGATAAAAAACCTGATGAAGTTGGAAATGGGTACGCATTTCAGAATTCTCACTTTGGTGGTGTAAGTTACTATAATAATGGAGTAAGGGATGAATCTGATGGATACCTTACTTCAGCAGGTCATAAAGAAATACGATGGGATACTAAAGTATTCGGACCAGAACTGCAAGACTTTGGATATAGAGTTACTAAAGAATTAATAGAATCGGGAAGAAACCTTAATATTAGAGCAGTGGTTAGTTTTTGTATAGCACATTCTAATGGAAATGATGTAGGAGCATACGCTTCTATACGAAGGCAAAGAGCTGGTGATTTCGCTGTCCCAACATATAGATTTAATACAAAAGGACAGACGTACACGTCTCCATCATACCCAATGTTACAATGTGTATTAGATATTCCAAACTCACAATTAGTAGAAAATGATTTATTCCAAATATCATCAGTATTTGGTTCGATTAATGATGGAGTTTATATTTATGGTCATAAGTGTGTATTTGAAGTAACGGCACAATTACCTGAAGAACCATCAATATCTTGGCCGCCATTCGGTGATACGGTAGCTTCTGGTGGAAATGTAGCAATAGGAAATCAAGATGAAGCACAAGAAACTGAAACTAGGGCAGATTAATAAAAAGGTAACAAATGGGAATAGATAGATTTCAAAATACGGATATATTAGTATCATCAAAGGTACCTGTAGAGTCTGTCCAAGTTTATTCCTTATCGGATTTTATAAACTTAGAGAAAAATATACTAAAATTACAAACAGGTAATTTAGATACACAAACTTTAGTAGAATCACATATATTTTCAGCAGATAAATTGGTTCATTCAAATGAACCTTATTCAATTAATTATCAAAATAATACTACAGAAGAAGATATAGATGTTGATATCTTAGTAAAACCTGAAGGTGATGTTAGATTAGGTAATTTAGATTCAGGGTACTATAGTTTAGTTTACAATTTTGTAAAAAAACTATCACCTACAATGAAGGTTGCTAATATAAATTCAGATGGAACTGAATTAGAATTAGTAGTAGAAAGTGATAACTATAATTTACAAACATTATTTAATCTTGTAACTAACCCACCTCAACAAGGAATTGGAAAAGCTGGAGATAAGTTAAATTTAGCATTAAACTTTGGGCAAAACGAAATATCAATGATTACTGATATTAGTTTTTATAACAATAAAAGAGTAGGTGAGATAGTAACAAACGTATTACACCCCACAGGTAGTATGACTAATGGTTCACTAACATTCTTTTCTCCATCAACTGAGGGTAAGGATGCAAACCAATGGATTGAATTCTACAATGATGAATTACCCAACAACTTTCAAAAGAATGTTTTCAGAGCTACTGGAAGAAGTGCACGATTTAATTTAGTAATAAACGAATTCGGAAACGCAGAGTATCAACAGGAAACAAATGCAAATGGGGAGAAGGAGTATTACATTCAAGGAAATCCTATAACTGATTTACAATACCCAATACCAGCTGGGTGCGAATACTATAACAGACCTCCTATAAGTAATTGGACTAGAGGGTACTCCGATATTAAAAAATATTCTAAAGTTAGATACTACGATGAATCATTTGTCCCATCTAAACTTCATAGTGTAATAATAAAATTATACAAACCTTTAAAAGATGGGTTATCCCCATTCAATTGTACTATTGATAATATGGTAAGGGAATCTTACATTGATAGAGTACTATTATATGATATAGATAAACCATCAGAACAACCTAACTTCTCAGCACCAAACTTTAAGATTGATATGGGTAACTATGGGAAATCTCAAGGTACTGATTTAAAAAGTTGGAATGATTTATTAGATACTAACCTTTCAACTTCACAACAAATAATTGATAAGTATATTAGTGGTTCGTTTGGTAATGTGAATCTTAATTTAGATTACACATACTTTGGTAACTTTGTAAAATACTCATCAGCTGTTGAGCGTGTAAATAATCTAAAATACAAACTATCTCTTATAGAACAATTTGATGCAAGAATAAATACATTAGAATCAGTAAGTGGTTCGGATGCATCAACAAATATATCACAATCTATATCAAGAAAAGATAATGTTGTAAGTGGTATGGATGGTTGGGAGCGTTGGATGTATCAAGAATCTACTGGTTCTTTATATACTCATTATAGTTCTTCCAATTTCCAATTACATCCTTGGCCAAAGCAAAGTACATATCCTAATGTAAATTATAGTGTAACTTCATCTGAAGCAATAAGCGCTTATAATGGTTTAATAGATTCGGCAAGTATCTTTGATTCACTTAACGATGCTAGATTAACAAAAGTAGTACCAGCCTCAATTGTTGAGGACCCGTTAAATCAAGAATATGTTTTATTCGTAGATATGATTGGGCATCATTTTGATATAACTTGGTCTTATATAAACGCATTAACATCTGTTAACGAAAGAGAAGAACATCCATACGATGGTATGCCAAACGAACTTCTTTATGATGTAGCAAAATCTATGGGTTGGAAACTAACACATGGTAAAGATACATCTGAGTTATGGGAGTTTGGATTGGGAACTGATAAGTTTGGTAATGTACCTAATAGTGGTTCACTCCCATCTAAATCACACGAACAAATTAATAATGAAGTATGGAGAAGAATTGTAAACAATATTCCATATCTTCTAAAAACAAAAGGTTCGGCAAGAGCCGTTAAAGCATTAATTGCTACATATGGTATTCCACAAACATTCTTATCAATTAGAGAATATGGTGGACCTATAATTGAAAATAATGTAAGGCAATATTGGGAACATGATAGATTTGTTTACCATTTAAGAATGGATAAAGATAACTACATTACAGTTCCTTGGGATAAGGTTACTGATATAGACCCAGCAACTTATGAAATTAATGACCCAAACCCAATAGATGTTATAGAAATACAACTTCAACAAAACTTAAATAGAGATACTGGTATAATCAGAAAAGGAAATGATTTTGCAGTATTATATGAATCAACTACACCAACCGATTTAAGTAACTCTAAAGGTAACATACACTTTTATTTAAGTGGAAGTGGTGGATATAAATCAGCATCTATAAATGATGTGAATATATTTGATTCTCTTATGGGTACATTATTAATTGAAAGAGAAAATTCAGTTGATGATATAACTAAAGATAACATATACAAACTACAGTATAGAAAAAATAAAAAAGATAGAATAACAATAAGTGAATCTGCTAGTATATCAATTAATGGTTCAACCGAATCATCATATAATAAAGCTTGGGTAGATAGTGGTACTGTTGAATTTGGTAATTCATTCGGAACTATATCAGGAGCCCCAACCATTTGGGGTGATGTAAATCCAATGAGTGGTTCTATTCAAGAGATTAGATATTGGGCTGAAGCATTAAAAGATATTGTTATCGATGAACATACTCTATCTAGAGAATCATATCATGGTAACGCTATGACATCATCTTACTTTGATTTAAAGTTTAGATTTTTACCAGATTCTAATTTAAAGACAATTAACAATCCTGATTCACATGCATCACAGCATCCGAATCAAAAAGTATTTAAAACAGAAAACAATTATATACTATCAGCATCATTATTTAATTTTGAAAACGATGATTTGATTGGTGTAACTGAAGAGTACTACACAAAAGTACCATCAGCTGGGGCTAACAATATTATGAATAATAAAGTTAGAGTTGAGAGTAACCCATTGAGAGGTGTATTAAATACAGATAACAAAGTAGAAAAATCCCAATACGATTCAGCACCAGTTGATTCAAATGTGGTGGGTGTTTATTTAGCCGCTACTAAAATGTATAACGATGATATCATAAACCATACAGGTTATTTTGAAATAGATAATTTAATTGGCGATCCTGATAACAGAAGTGGATATACAGAACAAAACGAACAATTAGATTATGTTCGTAGACAAGTATTTAAAAAATACTCAAACAAAAACTTAATCAATAATACGATTGATATTCTTGCTAAATACGATATGTCGGTGTTTGAACAAATTAGACAAACGATGCCAGCTAGGGTTGATTACAACTCAGGTATATTAATAGAACCACATATTTTAGAAAGACCTAAAGTTAAATCATTTTCAAAGGTAACTCAGACTAGACCTATGTATGATGTAACAATAGCAACAATGGAAAGACCATTAGAATCATCTTTTCATTTATTTGAAACTGAAATAACAAATTCATACAACATATCTGCAGAAGAAGTTGGTTATGAAACTGAAATAACAAATTCATACAACATATCAGCTGAAAATATACTTTATGAAGGTGATTCTATAGATTTAGATAATCTGTTTATTATTACATCACAAAAAGATGATGTAGAAGATGTAGGTAATCCACAAATTAAAGATATGTACGCACCATCAACATACAAATACACAATACCTGTTTACAAAGCAGGTGCGGATGTTGGGGCTGGCTTAAATTGGAATACTGGTTCAAATGGAAGTTGGAACTACAACCCAATTGCAACTAATATAGTAAATAGTAAACCATCACAATATGCACAGAGTGTGAAGTTGTTCTTTAGTTCGGAACTATCAGCATCTATGAATCTTCCAAACTCATCATCACTAATCCCATCTCAGGTATCAACAGATGAATTACCATTAGCAGTTGAGAATTTAAGATTCTTAGGATGTAAGATGACATCTGACTCACTAACAACAAATTCACCTGATACTCCAGATGGAAAACCTGTAATAGAAATATTTAAAGCAGACCCTAATGTGTTAATAAACACATCACAAACATCAGAAGAAGGAAACTTAGATGTTATATCTGGAACTGGGTTGGGTACATTAGATATTGATGATTTAATAATCAATGATGACCTTTATTGGAAACGACTTAAAGAGTACAGAAGAGAGTTACAAGAGTTCAGAAGAAAGATAGAGAAAATGATTTCTATTGAAGATGCAAGAGCAGATGAGTTTGATGTGAGATATAAAAAAGAATTAAAACTTCGTGATTCAGAAATGTTCAGAAGAAAAGAATTTGATATAAAGAATGGTTCACCTTTTTAATAGGAGATAAGATATGGCAAGTAGAAGAAATATAAGAGACAGTGGTAATCGATTAAATAAACTAATCGATAAACGAATGAGCGAGCGTATATCTAGACCATTAATTAAAGACCCTAAAAGAAACGTTGATGAATCTACTAAGATATCTAAGGCAATAAAAGATCCTGAAGTTTTAATAAAAATAGGAAAACCTTTAAAGGACAATATAGTAATCACTAAAGATGATAAGGTAAAAGAAAAAGATTTAATCAACTTAGTAAAACCATTACCTACATTGGATGGTAGTGTAGATTCAATTATACATGATATACTAAATCCAAAAGCAGAAGAAATCCTGTCAGACCCAGTATTAGATGTTAAAGATTATAACGAAGAAGATAAGCGTAGGATATATATAGAAGAAGTTGAACGTAGGGAGATTGAAGATGAACGATTCTTAAAGATACAAGAAGCTTTTCAAGATGAGATTAAGAGAAGAGAAATGTTCAGAGAAGAATTGAAGCAAATGAGAATTGATTTCGATATATATCTTAAAAAGAAGTATCCAGATATTGTAGGAGAAAAATCTATAAAGGATAAGGATATTGATAAGATTAAAGCAGAATCTATTCGTAATGCTGAATTGATATTACAACAGAAGAAAGCTCTAAAAGATAAAATGGTTAAGCGTCTTGAAGAAGAGAAGTTAAGAAAGCAAAAAGAAGTTAAAATGCTTACAAATACAAAAACAGAAAAAAACGTTTCAACTTTTTTAGAAGAAGAGATAATTATAGAACAGCAGGAGAAGATACAAAGAAATCCTGAGTTAGATGGTTTAAATAAGATAGAACGAACTATTAAAGAAATGAAGCAAATGGAAATCCGTTTAGGTAGACCAATAGTTCCACATAGAGATATAGTTGAAAGTGATGAATCCGATTTTGATTCTCAATCAGCAACTAAAGAAACGGATATACTTATCAGACCATCACAGAAATCTCCATTCGAAAATTACGAAGAAAAAAGAGAGATTTTAGATGTATTAAGAAAATCTTTGGGTGGTGATAACACCGAAGAAGATTTATGTGTGAAGTATGATAAAGAGGATAGAAAACAAAGATACTAATCAAAAATATTAAAAGTTAGTGTAAAAAGTTTTTTTTTAATATTTATATAAGAAAACAAATTGTAAAAGGGTATAACAAATGGGATATTTAGATAATTCATCAATAACAGTAGACGCTATTCTTACCAAAAAAGGTAGAGAGCTTCTAGCAAAAGGTAGAGACTTCTTCGTAATCAGTCAGTTCGCATTGGCAGATGATGAGGTAGACTACGAACTATGGAATCCAGCGCATCCGCTAGGTTCGGACTATTATGGTATCATAATAGAAAACATGCCAATAGTAGAGGCAGTAACAGATGAGAATTACTCATTAAGATATAAGTTGTTAACACTTCCAAAAAATACAATCAGAATTCCAATTATTCAATCAAACCCAAGCTCAATTAGTTTAGAAGAAGGTGGACAATCACAGACTGTAACATTAACTACTAAAAATGGTGGAAATGATACATTAGGTTATACTGTAACGTTATTGAACTCAGATGCGGCATCTGTAATAGGTGATGGTAGTGGGATAGCAAACAACGCAGATGCAGTTGGTGCTAATGAAGATAGAAGAAGTGTTACTATTAGTACAAATAGTACATTTACAATTAATACTAAAGTATTAGCAGATAACACAGATATTTCAACAAAAATATTTGTTATCGGAAATGAAACAGGTGGTAGAACAGAAATTGATTTAACTGTAACTAACAACCCTGATATTTCAGTAGGTAACACATTGGATTCAACAATATAAAGAAATAGGGAATAGATATGGCAATTTTACCAGCAGGTTCGTTTAATACATCAAAAAGAGTTTACACAGCACTAAAAGTAGGTGATGTAGTAGAAGGTGGTGTAGAAAAAGTGACAAGAGGTTTGTGGAGTGGTAACGTAGGAACGTTAACATCATTTCATACATCTTCAGCACAATCAGATATTCAGAAACAATACTACTATGAGGTATTCGATGGGATATCTACAGCAGTTACATCTGAATCGCAATTTTCAATAACATATGGGCACAACCAAGGTAGTGGTTCATTAGGGCAGAATGAAGATTCTCCATCTAATGCAATCTATTCACAATACGCACAAATCCTACTTCCTGATAATCAGAGAGTATTTAAGTTTAACAATACAGCAACTCAGCACATTTACGCAATTAATATGAATCGTGCTAGATTGAAAGATAGATTAGATCCAGGTAACTTCCAATTAAATTTAGCTAAACTTAATGGAGCATCAACTCCGGCAGTAGATTCTTCTAACTTAGTAATCAACTTAATTGATAATAGTGGAGATACTCAACAAGCAGCAACACAAATTGGTAGAGTATATAGTTTAGTTTCAGGTTCAATCCTAAACGGAGTTGAAAATTCAGCTATTGAATATGGTTCTGTATATCCTGAGCAGGGTGTTATTATACTAAATGCTCAGAAGTTAGATTTAGCACAATTAAATTTTGGTACTAATGTAGCTTCAAACACAAATGGTGATAATGCATTCAGATTATTTACATCAATTAGTGGAGCGGCCGCTATTAACGCTAATAACGGATTTGCAGCAAGAAATGAAGAAAAAGTACAATCAACATTCTATTTCATAAGAGCTAAGAATGGTGAGTATAACTTCTCAAACAATCCGTCTTTTACTACTGGTTCAAATGGGGCATTTAAACAAACCACATTTGCAAACAATCCTAAATCGTATATTACGACTGTTGGATTATACAATAGCACACAAGAACTATTAGCAGTGGCTAAGTTATCTAAACCAATTTTAAAATCATTTTCAAATGAAGTATTGGTGAAAGTTAAGTTAGACTTTTAAATAATATTTTAAGAACGATAATGAAACCGCATGGCAACAGCTTACAAACCAATCAATGGGGGTGGCATACAATTAAGACCATTCAATACTCACAAGCGCTGGGTAGTTACTGATATTAATCAACGAAGTGATTCGTTTTTAATTTCGGTAATAAAAGGTATATCCCCAGCTTTTGGTGAGAAGATTAATGTTTCGGAATCAATATCAATCCCAGCATACAGAGAAACCGACCAGATAGATAATTCATCTTCTGGAAATACTCCGTTTATTAAATTAAAACATCAAAAAGTTGTATGGTCAGGCCTCAACCAAATGTTTTTCAAACATAGACCTAGAATTGAAAGAGATTTATATGCATCTGCATCAATATTCTCAGTTCCACAAAACAGAATAGGTGATGGTATTAAATTTGGTAGTGTAGAAGTTATTGATACTTCTATGACTTCATCAAATTGTAAATCAATAATTTTAAAAGATTTAAAAGTTGATGAATTCCACGGTCATTTATATGATGATGGTTTAGATACTGGTTCGTATGTTCCATTTGGTAACTTAGTAGGTTATTGGGGATTCAACGATGAGGTAGTTCCAAGATACACAAATTACGATGATGTAATTGAAGATAGAAGTGGTTACTTAAATAATGGAGTTGGTAGGAATGTAAACTATTTACCCGGCATAAACACTACTGGAGATTTTCAACTAGCAGCCGGAACTAAGGTAGCATTCGATGGTGATAAATCATACATTAGAATAGACCACAAAAAAGAGTATGAGTTTTTCGAAACAACAGATTACTCATTATCAATATGGACTCACTTACCAACAACTCAAAAAGATACAGCAACTTCGTTTAATACGATAGTATCTAAAAGAGGAACTGAAAAAGATTACGGACAAAACCAATTACTACAAGATGAATTAAGAAGAAGAAATATAGTATCACCAATCTATCCGTTTGATATTGAAGTAAAAAATCAAACAACTGGGGCGGATAGTGGAAAAGTTACGATATCTTTATCAAACGGAAATCAAACTGTAGTAGCCGAATCAACAACTAAAATAAATGATAACTTACCTCATCATATTTGTTTTAATAAAAACGCTGAAAAATTAGAGCTATGGATTGATGGTGTTAAAGAAAGTACAGGGTTATTACCTACAAGTGGTAGTAACAAAGTAATTACACTAAAAGGTATAACTAATACATACGATATCACATTGGGTAGTAAAACTCTATCAGATGGGTGGGCTGAGGATAAAGCAACAGACCATAATGTATTAAGTGGTTCGTTAGATGAGTTCCGTATTTACAATAAAGCATTATCTACTAACGAAATAAAATCATTAGCAAACAATGATTATTTAACAGGTTCAGCATTTCAAACTAACGTAGTTGGTGAAGTATTTTATAATCACGGATTAATGGTAGTATCAGACCCAAGACCAAAATATAGATATATTTGGACAGGGCAGACTGGAAATTGGGATTATGGTACTGAAGTTGGAACTACAAATGTATCTCAATGGGGACACCTTACTAAATACAAATCATCAAAAACGTTACATGAATTAAATATATTATGTGAAGTAGGTTCTAATGAATTTAATGTATCTCAAAACCCAACGTTGAAATTAAATAACAATGCAAATAGTTCTATAATGAAAGGGTTTGTTACTGGTTCTGATTTTAAGAATTACTATACAGCAATTGGGTTATACAATCCAAATGGTGATTTAATAGCAATTGGTAAATTAGCATCGGCAATTCAAAACAGAGATGATGTAGATATTACAGTAAAAGTTAGATTAGATTTAGATGGGGCGTTTGGAGCACCTGGCACTGGTTCTTTAATGAGTGGTAGAACCGCTACAATTACTGAAGTTAAAGATAAGCAAGGTAATAGTAAATTTGTTTGGGGTAAGTTAGATAGACCTGATATTTTAGTTGGTGGGGAATTGGGTGAAGCATTTGACCAACCAAATAGTTTCGCAGCTGATATGTATTCTCCAAATGTTTTACCACCTAACGACCCAACACCCGATGACCTCGAACCTTGGGAAATTCCACACAAATACACCAATAGATTTAGTTAGTATAAAAATAAAAAGTTATGAATAAAAAAGGAAATTGGTCCCATATCCAAAAACTGAAGGGTCATAAGAGTGGGTTAGAAACTCATATAGATGAACAATTAAAATCTAAAGGAATTGATGGTGAATACGAAAAGCACGAAGTATCATATACAATCCCAGCAACTCATCATACTTACAAACCTGATTTCAGATTACCTAATAATATCTTTATAGAATCAAAAGGTTGGTTCTTACCAGAAGATAGAAAAAAACATTTACATATAAAAGAACAGAATCCTGATATGGATTTAAGGTTCGTATTACAATCTCCAAATTCTAAAATATACAAAGGTTCTAAAACCACATATGCACAATGGTGTGAGAAGAACGGATTCAAATGGGCAAAAAAAGAAATCCCACAAGAATGGATAGATGAAAAAGAAATTCAGAAATTCTTTGGATAATCCAATTATTATTTGTATATTTATAACAATATGGAAGAACAGCTACTATCTTTATTAGAATCAATCTTAGGTAAAGCTAAGAAAACATCAGGCGATAACTATGCGTTTTGGTCTCCGTTTGTGAATCATCATAAACCTAAATTGGAGATAAACATAAAGTTAAATTCTAATGCCGATAACCCTTGGCATTGTTGGATATCTGATGAAAAGGGTAAATCAATACGCTCTCTTTTCAGAAAACTTAAAGTATCTAAGGAAGTATGGGATGCACACAACTCAATCTTTAGTAGAAAGTATAGATACTCAAATTTACCAAATTCTGAAAATAATGGTAAAACTGAGTTGGTTCAACTCCCATCTGAATACATTCCATTATGGAAGGCTTCCACATCAGTTATAAGGAAGCATGCTATATCTTATTTGAATAGAAGAGGTGTAACACCAGCAGAGGTATTAAAGTACCAAATGGGGTATTGTGAGGAAGGTATATACAAACATAAAATAATCGTACCATCTTATGATGAGAATGGTATGTTAAATTATTTTGTAGGTAGAAGTTTTTATGATTCTGCATTCAAACATAAGAATCCTGATGTATCCAAAGATGTAGTAGGGTTTGAGATGTTTGTTAATTGGGATTTACCAATTGTAATTTGTGAAGGAGTATTTGATGCTATAGCAGTTAGAATGAATAGTATTCCATTGTTTGGTAAATCACCACAATCGGAACTACAAAAGAAAATAATGAGTAAGGGGGTAAAAAGTGTGTATTTAGCATTAGATTCCGATGCATTTAAGAATTCACTTAGATTCGCAGAATCCCTTATGAATAACGGAGTAAATGTTCACATCGTTGAACTAAAAGATTCAGACCCATCAGATATGGGTTTTAAAACTATTAATGAAAAAATAAAAAATACTGAATTACTTTCACTAAGAAAGTTAATGGAGTATAAGTTATTAGGTGTATGAGAAAATCAAAAAGAATTAAGTATGATGGTACAATCAAAAAGATTTACCACATAGCTGATGTACATATCAGAAATTTAAAAAGACATAAAGAGTATAGAGAAGTATTCGAAAACCTTTATGAGTACATAAAAACCACCAAAACTGATGATAGTGTTATCGTTCTTTGTGGGGATATTGTTCACGCAAAAACGGATATGACTCCTGAAGTTATAGAGATGACACAAACATTTCTAAAGAACTTATCAGATATGTTACCAACCATTTTAATACCAGGTAACCACGATGCTAACCTAAATAACCCATCTCGATTAGATGCGTTATCACCAATTGTAAATGCACTAAACCATTCAAATCTACATTATCTGAAGGATGATGGAGTTTGGAAAATGGGTGGAATTTCCTTTTCACACTCATCGGTTTTTGGGGAATCTAAGGAAATTATCCCATCTGAAGAGGTACATGGTGATTATAAGATTGCTTTATATCATGCTCCTGTCGATAAGGTAAAAACAGAATACGGATTCCAATTAGAGAATAAAAACGTAAAAGTAGATTCATTCGATGGATACGATTTAGTACTATTAGGTGATATTCACGTACCAAATCAATCACTAAACGATGAGGGTACGATTAAGTATTGTGGTTCTACAATTATGCAGAATCATGCTGAAGCTAAGTATCCTGAGCATGGAATCTTAGTATGGGATGTTCAAACCAAAGAATCGGAATTCGTTCCAATTCACAACGATTATGGGTATGTTACTATTGATGTAGAAGATGGTAAAGTGATTGGTAATCCAACAATTCCTAACAAACCTCGTATGAGAGTTAGAGTTAAGGATACATCCCAATCTCAATTAAAGAAAATCATATCAGAGGTAAAAGTAGGTAGGAAAGTACAGGAACTAACAATTCAAAAAGTATTATCAGATAGAAAAGATTCTAGTGGTAATTCGAGCCTAACCCTACAAAACGTAAGAGATATTGGATTTCAAAATCAAATGATGGAATCGTACTTATCTGATAAATATGTTATAGCTGATGAACAACTGGAAGTTATACGAACTATTAACCAAGATATAAACAATAAATTGGGTAGTGTTAAGGGTATGAAGAATATTATATGGAAACCAAAAACATTTGAGTTTTCAAATATGTTTTCATATGGACCTAAGAATATAATTGATTTCTCACAAATGAAAGGTGCATATGGGATATTCGCACCAAATGCTAGTGGTAAATCATCACTATGGGATGCGTTATCGTTTTGTTTATTTGATAGATGTTCTCGTACAACAAAAGCATTAGATGTTTTAAATTATTCTAAAACAAAATTCGATTGTAAGTTTAATTTTGAGATAAATGGGGTAGATTACTTCATAGAACGAATTGGTAAGAAATCTCCAAAAAGAGGAACTGTAAAGGTAGATGTAGAATTTTATTGTATAGTAGATGGTATTACTCATTCATTAAATGGTGAGGAACGTAGAGATACAAACTCTATAATTAGGCAGTATGTAGGTTCATACGAAGATTTCATTCTTACAGCAATGTCTAACCAATCTAATAGTGGTGGGTTCATTGAAAAATCACAAAGAGAAAAGAAAGAACTACTTGCTCAATTCTTAGATATGAATGTATTTGAAGAATTATATCAAATAGCTAATGATGAGATTAGGGAGTTAAGTGCACTCTTAAAAGATTATAAGAATCAAAACTTTACTGATAAGTTAGTAGAAGCAAAAGAGGATTTGGAAAAGAATCAAAAGGTATTGGTAAAGTGTAATGATAAAATATCTAAGTTAAAGGGTAAACGAACACTTCTTAGAGAAGAAAAGGATATCTTAATATCAGAATTAAAAAACGTAGATGATACTATAATAGATACAGATTCTCTAATAAGATTAAAAGATTCGCTGGAGTTAGAAATTTCAGATAAATCATCAGAATGTACGGATTATAAAGATGAATTGGATAATATATCAATTGAACTAAAATCAGTTAGTACTGAATATCAATCATACGATTTAAACAAATTACAAGAAAGCCATATAAAATACCAAGCATATGTTAATAGGTTAGAAGAGATAACATCATCGTTAGATACTTTAAATACTGATATTGAGCATAAACAAGAACATTTAGATGGTATTGGTTCTTTATCATTCGATGATGATTGTGAACATTGTGTAAAGAATAAAAACACTCCATTTGCTAAACAATCAAAAACATTATCAGATGATATAATTAAACTAACTTCCAAATCAAAACGATTATCTTCGGAAATACTGGATATGAAATCTGATATGTTTAAGTTTGATGTTAGAGAGGTATTAGTAAGTGTAAAAGAATTAAAAGATAAATATGATAAACTAACCAATCAGATTGAGAAGTTAGAGTTAACTAATAAATCATGTAACTTAGAGTTATCAGACTTAATAACTAAACTTAAATACACATCTTCAGATATAAGTAAATCGTTAGAACAAACGGCATCAGTAAAGCATAACATAAAAGTACAACAAAAAATTGATAAAACCAAATTATCTTTAGATATTATTGATGAAGATATTATGAATCTAAATGATGATATTATTGATGTTAGTGGTGATATTAAAATTTCACAAAACGTTATTAAAACTGTAAATGATTCTATAGATAAGTTAGAATTGATGGAAAAAAAGTATGAGGGGTATGAATACTACTTACAATGTGTAAGAAGAGATGGGATACCATACCAATTAATATCAGACATATTACCTAAATTAGAAGTAGAGATAAATAATATACTACAACCAATTGTAGATTTCCAAATCATACTTAATACAGATGGTAAGAATATAAATTCATATATAGCATATGGAACTGAAGAGTTTTGGCCACTAGAATTAACAAGTGGTATGGAGAAGTTTATTTCATCCGTAGCAATTAGAACCGCATTAGTAAATGTGTCAAATCTACCACGTCCAAACTTTATAGCAATTGATGAGGGGTTTGGTTCTTTAGATACAGATAACTTTAATTCTTTATATTTATTATTCGATTACCTAAAGAACGAATTTGATTTCATAGTTACAATCTCACATATAGATAAGACTAGGGATATGGTTGACCAAATAATAGATATCACAAAATTAGATGGATTTTCATCAATTAGATATTTATAGTTATAAGTGTATTTTTCATACTTATATATAAAGTAGAAACAGTAGGAGAAATGAATGTCCTTAGAATATAAATTTTCAGACAGAGAGAACTTAAAAGATATACAAACGTTCATCGTTGATGATAGTCAGCGTTCAACTAAGTACTTTAGAGTTTCTGATGTCCCACAGGTTTTACAAAAAGGTAAAAACTTATTAAGAATTACTGCTCATCCAACTAACTTAGTGGATGGTACTCAAATATATGTCGATGTTAGAGATTCTAACGGACAACCTATATACTTTGAGATTCCTGATTATTTAGAAGCTGATAAAAGTAGAGTAATATCTATATGGATTTATAACGATAAGGGTATTGATAACACTCCAAATGGCGAGGCTACTATTACTCTATTAGGTATTGCTAACGTTGATTTAAACGGAAATCCACTACCACCTAATCAGAGAGGTAAGATAAACGTTAAATGGCAAACTACATTAAATGTAGATAGAGATAGAAATAATTCATCAGAGATTATATTTAATCCTACTAACGTACCAAGCGTAGTAGTTTCTCAAAGTGTAGAACCATACGAAAACCAAGCACAAACCAATAACACATTAACACAAACAGTTCAGACTGGTAAGGCGAAGTATTTATTTAGTGGTACAACGCCTGTAATTCAAATTGCTGATAGTTCTACATTCAATTCTGAAATGATTGGTGGAACTATAATTCTGAATAACTTTACAGAACCAGCATTCCCTGTAGCTAATATTGAAGGACCAGAGAGTTCTACATTCTTTAGTTCATCAATTGAAAAATTATTAAATAGTACATATGTAAAGACATTAACAAACTTTACAACATCATTTGCTGGTAGAGAAGATTTAACACATACATACGAATCTGTATCTGAAGCAGATTATAAAATACAATATATTAAGAGTGGTTCTAATACAGTAACACAAAACAAACGAAACTTTGTAGATTTACAATTCAGTAACATAGACCCTATAACTGGTGTTGTAGATAAAATTAAAATATTAGCTAAATCAGAAGGATTATCTGCAGACTTTGAATTACTAAATGAAGTATCAATACCATATAGCTCTACAGCACATATAAAAGTACCTATTCCTTCTAAAAACTTAAATGACCCTAAGATACTAAAGTTATTATATTTAAACGCTGAGGGTAGTATATCAAGAACTGAAACAATATCAGAGCCATTTGTATTTGATGGTGAGCAAGTTTACATTGGTGGTGAAGAGAACTTAATTAGTGGTTCTATTTTTATATCCAATACATTAGGAACTGGTATTGAAATTGGTGGTTCTAGTAGTGGATTCATGCGTTCCGTTGGATACAGAGGTATAACTTCAGCATCATTAGGAAAAGCACCAGGTGGATTCGTAATCTATAGTGGTTCGGGTAATCTTGTATTTGGTGAAGACCAGCTATTAGGTGTTGGTATGCAGTTCGTTGGAGATAACGATGACAGACACCTTGTATTCTCAACAGCAAATGGTGGTATTTTAGATGTTAAAACTGATAAGTTCTTTATTGGTAATCTAACCGAACAATACATAAGTGGTTCGGATGGTAATATTGAAATTAGTTCATCTATATTTCACTTAGACCCTAAAGCAAATAGTGGAGAAGGTAGTTTAATAATTGGAGCGAACGCAACAATTCTATCAGATTTAACTGTAGAAAATATAAAAACACCAGCATTAATAAATGGCGCAGCATCTACTGAAACAAACTCATCCTCATCTATCAAAGCAGATGGTTTCGCAAGATTCGTATCAGCATCGATTGGTGGTTGGGGTATTACAACGGGTTCTATAGAAGGTGGAAACCTTATAATGAAACCTGAAGGTATCTTACAAACTAGAGATTTCGCAAGTGGATTAAAAGGGTGGAAGATTTCATCTGAAGGAAATGGAACTGCAGAATTTGAAAACGTAAGAATTAGAGGTACGTTAAGAACAACAACTTTTGAAAAAGAATCTGTAAACGCAGTTGGTGGACAATTATGGGTAGCTAACTCAACAACAATTACTGGTTCGTTAACAGACACAGAAACTACGATGTCTGTAAAGAACGCTAGTGGATTCTCTCAAGGTGAAATACTCCTTATAAAGAAAGTAGATAATACAGGTTTCCAAACAGAATATGTTTTATTAAATTCAGCATCAATAGATAGTGATGGTTCGAATGAAGATGAAACCTATGGTAGAATAATGGTACAGAGAGCATACGGAAGTGGTTCTCAAGGTGAATTCGTTGGTGATTTAGGTTCAGCAGCTCAATCATACGAAGATGGGCAAGTTATTGTTTCGACTGGTAAATTAAATACTGGTTATATCAAAATGAACGCAAATCCAAATGATGTGAATACACCATATATGGATGTTGTTGAAAGAACAGGTAGTGGATTATACGATGTAGCGTTAAAAGTAAGATTAGGTGATTTAAGTGGATTGGCAAATTCAGATTATGTGTTTGGTAATTCAAATCCAGGGTTTGGATTAGCAACCGATAATGTATTCCTTCAAGGTGGTATAATTGCAAAAACAGGTTCTATCGGTGGAATTAGTATGGCTGATGGTAAATTATTTACTGGAATACATGGGGCTTATAATAATGCTAATACTGGGTTCTATGTAGATTCAGGTTCTCAATTCTCATTAGGTAATAAACTATCTTGGAATCCATCAACATCTACATTATCAATCACTGGGCAGTTAAACTTCGCAGATGGAACATCCGTTGAAACGGCAATTGATAATGTATCAAGTGGTTCTATAGCACGAACAGTAGAACTATCAGCTGATAAATATGTAGTAACATTTGATGAGTTTGGAGATGAAGCACCATCTGGTCAAACAATAACACTAACCGCAACACCACAAAACTTTATAGGTGATGTGTATTATGAATTTTATAAAGATGCTACCATTCAAGGAAGTAGAAGTACAACAAACACATTCACTGTTAATACTGCATTGGAGAAACCAACTTCATCTACTCCTAAAACATATGAAGTAAGAGCATTTACAGGTTCTTCTGGTGGAACAGCCGCATCAACTGATAGTTTAACATTATTTGGATTACAACCTGGTTCGGATGGTGCTGCTGGTGTAGATGCAGTAACGGCATTTTTAACAAATGAATCACACACACTACCATTGAGTAGTTCAGGCGCAATTCAATCATATGCAGGAGCTGACACTCAAATGAAAGTATTTGAGGGTATTACAGATAAAACATCAAACTATTCATTTACAGAAAGTTCAGCAGCATATATAACGGTAACTTCATCATCAAATGCGTTTACGATAACAAATACCACATCACCATATAGTGGTTCAGTTACAATAACCGCAGTTAGTGAATCGGTATCATTATCAAAAATAATGTCGATTGGTATTACTAGACAAGGTGATGATGGCCAGGATGGAACTCCGGGTGTAAGTGGTGATAACGCAAAAACATTAATAGGAAGTGTAGATTCTCAGATATTCGCATTTGATGATTCAACAGATAACTCAGCAACGCCAGGTACAATTAACTTCTCATTTTCTCAACAAAACTTAAATGATGTTATTGTAAGTAGTGATATAACAATCACCACCGCAGATAGTAATAATGTTACAAACTTCTCATTCAACAATAATAGTGTAGGTGGGCCCACAAACCAAAAAAGTGGTATAGTAAGTGGTAGCGTTTCATATACAGGTGGATTTAGTAGTGGTGGTTTAAATGGAGCTAAGACTAGTTTACCATTAACCATATCTTGTACAAATGATACTCTAACGGATTCCGTAACAATATTTAAAGTAGAAGGTGGTAGTGATGGGGTAGGTGGTGTGGATGCAGTAACTACATTCCTAACCAATGAATCTCATACGTTACCTTCACAAAATGATGGAACTGTAGTATCATTCGTTGGAGCAGTTACTGATATGGAAGTGTTCGAAGGGACTACAAATAAGAATTCAGAATATACTTTTAGTAAAGATTCAACAACATCTGTAAGTTCATCTATAAGTGGTAACACTGTAACAATCACATCGATGGCACACGATAGTGGTTCGGTTATTATAACAGCAGTTAGTGAATCGGTATCATTATCTAAAACGATGACACTTTCTAAATCAAAGCAGGGTACTGCTGGTTTACCAGGAGCAGCTGCTAAGTTGTTATCACTATCATCAGATTCACAAGTATTCTCATTCCCATCAGCATCATCTAATACACCAATAGATAATGATGTATTGATTATTGTTAACCAACAAAATTTAAGTGGTACTATAGATGCTGGTGATATAACAATAAAAGATTCAGGTGGAAACACCTTAGCAGACCCAGCATTTGTTGCAAGTGTAACAGATGGAACAGGTCAAGTTAGTGGTAGTATAACATTCAATACAACTCTTTCATCCACCAAAAGTAAGTTACCGATTACGATTGAAGTATCTAAAGATGGATTAGAAGATAGTTTAAAAATATTTAAAATTGATGGTGGTGGAGATGGAGTAGATGGAACGGATGCAGTAATTGCTTTCCTTACAAACGAATCACATACATTCGCAGCTGATTCATCTGGCTCAATTGCAGTATTTGCGGGTGGTTCTACGGATATGGAAGTATTTGAAGGAATCACAAATGTAACTTCTAATTATGTTATATCATCATCTAATGGTGCTGGGGTAAGTGCATCGGATAGTGGAAACACAGTTACCATATCAACGATGACAGCTGATAGCGCTTATGTTAATATAAACGCTTCAAGTGGTAGTGTAAGTATAGATAAAATAATGAGTTTGGTTAAATCCAAACAAGGGCCTGATGGTTCAGATGGAACATCTGCTAAATTACTTATTGGTAGTTTAGATTCACAGGTTATGGCATTCGATGATGTTATAGATACATCAGCAACTCCATCTTCTATAGAATTTAGTTTTCAACAACAGAATTTAGTAGCACCTATTTCAGCAAGTGATGTTACAATACAAATGAATGGTGGTGGTAATATTACAAACTTTACATTTGATAATACAGACGCTGTTAGTGGTACGGGTATAGTAAGTGGTTCAGTATCATTTGCAGGGAATACAAATGCTGGTGGTATGGGTAGTGATAAATCAAAATTCCCACTAACCATATCAGCAACAAAAGATTCACTTCAAGACGCAGTAAAAATATTTAAAGTTGAGGGTGGTTCAGATGGTACATCAGGTGTATCAGCAATAACGGCATTATTAACTAACGATTCACATACACTTCCTGTAAGTTCATCAGGTGATGTAATATCATTCGCAGGAGCAAGTACAGATATTTTAGTATTTCAAGGTACATCAAATGTAACCAATGATTATACTATAAACACTGGTTCAATTTCATCTCATATTACAACAACGACTAGTGGTGATACTGTAACAATAACAAATTCAACAACTCCATTTAGTGGTTCAGTTGAAATTACAGCAACATCAGGTTCAGTTGTATTAACTAAATTGATGTCTATATCACAAGCACTGCAAGGAGATGATGGTTCAGATGGAGCGCCAGGAACATCAGCATCCTTAATATCATTAACTGGTGATTCACAAGTATTTGCGTTTGCATCAGCATCAGCAACAACACCTGATGATACAACAATTGAGTTATTTATTACTCAACAAAATTTAGGAAAAACTTTAACGGCATCTGATATAACAATTATAGATGCAGTTGGTGGTAGTCATAATGTACCTACATTTGCCCCTACTTCATTACCAAATAATAGTGGAGTAATAAGTGGTAGTTTAGTATTTAATACAAACTCACCATCTCCTAAAGCTAAATACCCAATAACGATAACAGTAACATCAGGATCTTTAAGTGATTCATTTAAAATATTCGCCTTAGATGGTGGAGCAGATGGTACATCGGGTACTGATGCTATTACTGTTATAGTAGGTAACGAATCACACACATTAGCAGCAGGTGCTGATGGTTTAGTTCCATCATATGTAGGAGCAGAAACTGATGTTACAATTTTTGAAGGTGTAACAGATAAAACAACAAACTACTTTATCAATGGAGTATCCAATACAGGCATTACTGTTGATAACGATTTTAACTCATTTAATTCATCATCCTTAAATGTTACAAATATGAATCACGATAGTGGTTCTGTAATAATCACTGCAATTAGTGGTGGTATCCATCATAGTGGTTGGGGAAGTAGAACTGGTGAAGATTGGGCTACCTCACAATTTCTTGTTGGGGGTGCTGGTGATATTAATGGAACTGATAACGATTGGCACTTAGTTGATAATCCTGATACTATAAGTATTGGTTCAGGTGATGGTGAATTAAGAAACAACTATGTTGAATTTGGTAATAATGCTGATAATGATAGGGTTTGGATAGCAGGTAAAGATATATTTGCTTATGATGATACTAAAACTTATTATATTGAAGCTAGGTTTAAAAGAGTTTCTGGTACTGGAACAGTTTATGTTGGTGTAAATGGTTGGAGTAATGAAAGCACAAAACGTAACGTAGTTGGTAGCAATACTTTTAGTAGTCAACATTATATAGCTGCAGCTGGGTTTTCATTTGGTGAAAACGAAGGTACAGATTGGGTAACTAAGAGAGGATATTTCTCAGGTCATGGTGCATCAAGTGCAACTAATAGTGGTGAATCTCCTGATATTAATAATCCAAAAACTATCCATACAAACGCAACTTATATATCACCAATGTTTATAGCTAGTCACCCTACCAACAACGGAGTAGTTAGATTAGATTATATTGAAATTAAAGAAGTAAAAGATGGTAGTGGTAATTTATCAACTGGGGTTGTAAAGATTGATAAAACAATGTCATTAGTTAAATCTAGAGCAGGTACTGATGGAGCTCCAGGAGCAGCCGGGTCTGGTTCTAAAACTGTATCATTAACTGCGGCAACTAATGTTGTAACATATGATGCAGATGGGTTAAACCCTTCACCAAGTGGTACAATTACATTATCAGCAAATTCACAAAACTTTACAGATGGGTACTTTAAATTTACAGGCGATGGTATAACAGATGAACTTACATATACAAATGGAGTATCAGCAAATGGTGATACAAAAAACTTCACAATTCCATCATCATATTTCTCAACTCCAAAAACAATTACAGTTAGTGTATCTGAAGCAGCTGATTCAACAACTGAATTAACATTTGATACAGTTACAATTGTAGCAGTTCAACCTGGCGCAGCTGGTGCTGGTGGGGTAGATGCAGTAACGGCATTCCTAACATCTGAAGCTGATGTAGTTCCAGCTGCTAATGATGGAACTGTTTCATCATTTAATGGTAGTGGTACTGAAATGTTTATATATGAAGGTGTAACAAACGTATCATCTAATTATACTGTAACAAACCAAAACTCAACAGACCTCACTGCAACAATCAGTAACAGAGTACTAACAATTTCAGCATTAACACCCGATAGTGGTTCTGTAATACTTACAGCTGTTAGTGGTGGTGTTTCAATATCTAAAACTTACTCAATAGCTAAATCTAAAGCTGGACCGCAGGGAGACCAAGGAGCAAACAATCAAGACTTCTCATTCTTAGATGCATCATTAAGTGGAGTACAAGGTACGTTAGCAGCAGGTTTACTAATGAACTCAGATGTATTTGGATATCATGGGGCAATTGGTAGTGGAACAACCGCAACATTAGCAGATTTCACATCATTCTTAGATAGTGGTGGTAATTTTTACTTAGGTGGAAATGCTAGTGGAGCAAGTAATCCAAGCGATGGTTACTTAGCATGGAACAATACTAATAAATCATTATTAATTAGTGGTTCAAACGCAAATATAGAAGTAGATAAGTTCTTATTAGGAAGTGGAACTTCACAATATATTAGTGGTTCGAATGGAAACGTAGAAATCGCAGGTGATGTAACCTTTAGAGGTAGACCTGATAACGGAGATGGTAATGTAGTATTCTTTGATGATTTCTCACAATACTCAGCTGTAGGTGATACAAATGGTGGTAATGCTCCAAAGATGGATGGGACAGGTGATGCTTGGTTTTGGAACAAAGGGGCGAGTAGTTCTACTCCATCATTAGAGGCAGATACGGATTGTATTTCAGGTAAAGCGCTTGTTGTAGGAAACAATAGTGGTGATGATGAAGCAAATATAATTTCTAATACATTGATACCATTTAATGAATCATCATTATATGAGGTAGAAGTTAGAATCAAAAGAACGGCTGGTACATCTAATACAAGAGCATATGTTGGTATAAACGGAATGCAATCAGATGGTGTAACTAGAGTTGGTTATGATGGGAATAATAATACTTCAGGTCATTATATTACTCTATCATCTAATAATTTAGGTACTGGTAATGGTACTGGGTATTTCCAAACATTCAAAGGTTATTTCAAAGGAGCAACAAGAACAGGTGGTTCAAATGGTGATACTACGATGCACGATGATAAAACTAATCCTGGAACGTTGAGAGCTGAAATCAATAATGGATTCATATCAGCATATCTATTATTGAACTACAATGATACGCAGGGTATAACGCATGTTGATTATATAAAAATAAAAGAATTTAGTTCTGGTGGTACAAGTAGAATTAGTGGTGATTCAATTACAACAGGTACTATAAAATCAAACAACTTATCAACCGATACAGGTACTGCGTTATATCTTAATGATGGTGTAATGAAAATTGGTGGTACTGGGGCATACACTACAGAAAAAGGTATATTATTAGATGGACCAAATGCTAAATTCGCAGTTGGTGAACTTGGTGGTAATTACATGAGATTTAATCATACTGCTGGTAAATTAGAAATCAGTACTCCTAATTTCGAAATAGATAGTGGTGGGGCAGTACAAGTAACTGGAGCTATCTCTGTTTTGGATGCGGATGGGAATGCAATTACACTTGGTGACCCTGCTGAAGCTGTAGAAAATCTATTTAACGAAATAACAAACCCATCGGCTGGTATTAGCGCATTGGATGGTAGACCTGCAGATTTCTTTTCAACATATGGGAATAATGTCGCAAGTAATATAAAATTTAGTGATTTCGGGGGTACTATTGGTAAAGTTGTAGAATTATCCAACCCTGGGGATACTACTATTGGAATGGCAACCAAAATTATAAAAAAGGAAGCATCTGCATATAGAATAACAATAACTGTTAAAGGTGGTGCTACCAACTATACATCAGGTACAACAGGTATGTATCTAAGAGTGTATGAATCTAATGATGCAAGTGCACGAGAAGATGGTGTAAAATTTATAACCCATGCTTCATATGCCAACAGCAGTAATTCAGAACCAGGTTCCCTTAGTACTAGTGGTGAAGCTACTTTAAGTTGGACAAAAATATCAGGTTCAGCTGGTGTAGGTAATGTAAGTAATAACTTAAATGGTTCTTATTGGCCACAAGAATGGATTACATATCAAACGAATTACACCCCATCAGCAGGGACTGAATTCTTTTCAATGAATATATTAAATTGGTCTGGGAATGGACTTAACTCTGCGTATGTTAGAGATTTAGTAATAAAACCAAAAACAAACCTTGGAACACAAATTGGTGGAAGGCAAATTAAGACTGGTGAACTACAATCACTTAACCTATCACCTAATGAGGGTTCAGTTATAAGTTTAGATAGTGGTTCTATGAAATTAGGTGGTTTTGTAAGTCCTGGTTTTGAAGTAACTAAAGAAGGATTCGTAACCGCAACTAATATTGTTGAAAAGTTTGTAAATGTTAATAGTGCAAATTCAGGTTCTTATTATCAAACAGTTAGTGGCCACACTACATTAGTTTTAGATGGTTCTTTGGGTGGAAGTGTAACAATGAATTTAACATTACAGGTAGCACCACCATATGTAATAAATGATATATTATTCCCAACAAACGCTGGGTCAGATGATATTGCTAGATTAGAATTATCTATTCAAGATGATGGGATACAATTTGATGATGGTGCAATTACATCGGGCTACTCAAGCTTTGGGTTACTATTACAAACATACACTCTGACTACTCGTAGTGGACAGGGACTGGTGCAAAATTGATAGTTTAAAAAATTAAAAGGAAAGTAATATGGCAGATAAAGATTTATTTAACGGACACAAATATATATTTACAAAAGTATCAAGTTCATTAGTAATGGAAGATTCAACTGATAACTCTCACGAAAAAATTACATTCAGAGAGGGGTTAATTTCATCAGGTTCTATTACTTCAATTGAACCAATTGAAATAACCGTACCCGGTACAAGCACATATGCTCTACAAGTGAACAATTACGCTAGCAGCTATTCCAATGGTGATAAGGGAATAAAAATAAGATGTGGTGATGATTGGAGTTATTATAGTAATAATCAATACAATTATCTTATAGATTTCTATGCAGGAAATAATATTTCATTGGGTTCTATTAGTGCATATGGTTATACAGTGGCGTATAATACATTTACTGGAGAACACAAAGCCGTATTGTTACAATCAGATTCCACATCGGCTGATAAAATAGCAGATACGGGTTCGATTGATAACTCACTTTATCATATTTATCCAGAAGGTACAATACTTTCAGTAGTAAAATCAGAACTTATAGGGAAAGATGTTCAGCCAATAGAATATTGTGTAACATCATCAACATATCAAGACAAAAGAGTATTTGGTGTATATATGTATTCTCGAGTAAGAGATGAAGGTGAAGATGATTATCACGCTGCGTGGTCGATTGGTGATGGTATAATTTTAGTATGTTCCCAAAATGGTAACATTGAAAATGGTGATTATATAACAACCGCATCAGGTTCTGGTGGATATGGGTGTAAACAGAATAGTGAATTTTTAGCAAATTATACAGTAGCAAAATCATTAGAAGATGTAGATTGGTCAACCGAACCATCATCTTCAAAATTAATTGCATGTACTTATCATTGTGGATAATCACTTTTAAATTAAAAATAGGATATTTATTACTATGGGAAAATTAATTAAAGAATGGGTTAAGGAAATCTTAACTGAGAATATAGAAAAAAAGGTAGTAGTTTACGCTGGTAGATTTCAACCCTTTCATAAAGGGCATAATGCTACCTACGAACATTTGGTAAAACAATTTGGTAGAGATAATGTGTGGATTGGTACATCTAATAAAACAGATAATATCAAATCACCATTTAAGTTTAATGAAAAGAAAATGATTATGACAAAGATGTTTGGCATTCCATCATCTAAAATTGTTCAAATCAAAAACCCATACGCCCCAAAAGAAATTATAGGTAAGTTTGATTCATCTAAAACAGCATTTGTAACTGTAGTTGGTGAAAAGGATAGATACAGATTAAAAGGTAAATACTTTGAACCATACCATCCTGATAGAATTGAAAAAGGATATGAAGATAAAGGATATGTTTATGTAGCACCAGCTCAAAGTGGTGGTATTAGTGGAACTGAAGTTAGAAAGTTATTATCATTAGGTAGTGATGATTCAAAAAAGGCTGGTTTCAAAAAAGCATACGATGGAAAGTTTAATCCAAAGATATTCAAATTCATAACAGGTAAACTAAGTAAGATATCAAAGCAGATGGAATCTTTTTTATCTACATTTGATTTTAATAAATTATTATCAGAAGCCAATTCTACCAAAGTAGGTGTTGGTGGTAACTCACAAGGTGTTGATGATGGGCCAGGCGCATATTATGGTAACTCAAAATCATATAAAGCAGTTGGTGATGAAACAGCAAAAAGATTAGGATGGTTGGTAGTTGATTATATATTAGATACCGATGATGAAACTATATACGCTGATGATAATAGAAATATTGAAGATAAATACCCAGTATCATACTTCCCATCAGGTCTTGCAGGATTAGATGCACAATCTCAAAGATATACTGATTTAAAAGGAACTGATGCTTACAAAGCATGGGCAGATAAGATAACAACAGTAGCTACTATGGTAGGTTATGAACTTGTTGATTTCTTAGGAGCTGAAAAATCAAAAGATAGTTCTAAGAATGAACCTAAAAAAGAAACTTCACCAGAAAATATAGTAAAAGAAGGATTGATTACTGAAGGTGGAGCATACGGACATATGGCTCACCCATTTGATACAGAGATGAATCTAACGTTTGGTGATTTAAAAACAATCATATCAAACGCTTTAAATGGTAAGTTAGAATTCACTAGAGAAAAAACAGATGGACAAGCACTTGCTATTAGTTGGAGAGATGATAAAGGATTAATCGCCGCTCGTAATGGTGGACACCTAAAGAATAGTGGTGAAAACGCATTGGATATTAGTGGAGTAGCTTCTAAGTTTCAAGGTAGAGGTGGATTAACCGATGCATACAATTTCGCTATGGAAGATTTATCTAAAGCAATCAAAGGATTATCAAAAGCACAAAGAGATAAAGTATTCAATCAAGGTTCATCCTTTATGAATATAGAAGTTATATTCCCAACATCAGTAAATGTGATTCCTTATGGACAACCACTTTTAGTATTCCACGGAACAATGGATTATGATGAGAATGGAAAAGCAATTGGAGCTGATACTTCATCTGCTAGAATATTAGCTGGTATGATTAAACAAATCAATCAGGATGTTCAAAAGAATTATACAATTCAAGGACCACCTGTTGTAAATCTACCACAATCGGTAGAACTTTCTAAGTTACAAGGTAAGTACTACTCACAATTAAACAAAGTTCAAAAAGAATTTAAACTAAAAGATTCTAATGGTGTTGCAGATTACCATCAAGCATGGTGGGAACAATATGTTGATAAAAATTCACCATCTACATTAGATAACAAAACTAAAATGGCGTTGGTTAAAAGATGGGCATTCTATGATAACTCATTTAGATTAAACAAAAAGAATATTTCTGATTCTAAAGTATTAGATTGGGCAACCAAAACTGATAAACAGGATAAAGCAAAAATATCTAAAACAAACCTTCGTAAGTTCGAAGATATATTCTTAGGTGTAGGTGCAGATGTACTTTCATTTATGGGTTCAGCATTAACAGTTAACCCTGATAAGGCAGTTAGAGATATGAAGAAGAGATTGGATTCCACAATCAAAGATGTTCAGAAGAGTGGAGACCCAAAGAAGATTGCAAAATTAAAAATGGAATTAGAAAGATTAGCCGCTGTAGGTGGTAAGGATAAGATTGTACCAAATGAGGGTATTGTATTCACATATAAAGGTGGAACATACAAATTAACAGGTACATTCGCATCACTAAATCAGATTTTAGGGTTATTTTACTCTTAAAGATTTTATTTTCATATTTATATAAAATAATAAGTTATGGCAAAGTTAAAAAATATTAAAGCAGTAAGTGAAATGTTAAGTGGGCAACACAAAACCCAAACTAAAAAAAGCATCTCATTTGCTGATAAAGTCGTTGAAAGACGTGAAGTTGGAGAAACTTGGATTGATGATAAAAATCAAAAGTGGGAACAACGAAATGGTTACAAAGTTAAGATTGGGAAAATGGCTAAACTCAGAGAAGAGTTAAATTCATTTCCTAATTGCAACAAAGAAACTTGTACTACTACAGAACCAAGTAGAGCTGATTTAAAAATGAAAGCTATACATGGTATGTGTTTAAATTGTGTTGTAGAAATGGAACATCAATTAAAATTAGATGGTAAGTACGAAGAGTATGAAAAGAAAAAGTTACTAGCAAACGCCGAAGCTTGGTTAAAACAAGCTGAGATGGAAAAGGAAGTTATTAAATCAACTCTTCAAGCATCTTTTATAAATGAAGATGGTTCTATTGAAAAATGGAATGAAGGAATGACAGAAGAAGAAGTGGTAGAAAAAATTGATAACGAATTTAAAACCTTTAAAGAAAACTTTATAGATAAGCTAAAAAATAACGGAGCATAAAAATGAATCCAAGATTAAATAAAAAAGTTAAAAAAGACTTAGATGCATACTTCAAAGGGTACAAAGGTTCAGACCCAGAAGTACATCATGGAGTAAAACACATTCTAATAGGAGCACTAAGAGATGCAAACTTTCATAGTGAGGCTAAGAAAGTGGATTCAATGTTTCCTAAAGCAAAACAATCCAAATATGCTGGTAGAAAAGATTTGGAAGATTCAATCGAACAGAATCATGGTGAACCAATCGCTAAGGCAGCAAAATGGGATGGGTATGATATCATTGATGCGATAGCATTCTTTGTTTCAATGTTTATTGGTGGGCCCGTAGGTGCTAAAGTAACTTCTCTTAAAGAAGGAATGAATGAAAATTTTAGAAGCTTTGTAACTCAATATATTAAAGAAGTAACCCACTCACATGAGTATGAAGATATGAGTACAATGGGTGAAGATGAAAATGATAAAGAAGAAATTAAGATAGGTGAATACCAAACTAAATACTTCCACATGTGTCCTGGCGCATCATCACTATATGGTGATATAGAATCCAAAGGTGTTGATATGGATATGGCTGAAAGAAGTGTAAGATTACAAGATGCACTTTTCTTTATAGAAGAACATATTCAGAGAGAAGGATACAGCCCTGAGAGAGATTATTCAATGGTTGCTAATAATATCGCAAAAAATATTATGAAGATGGCAAAAATAATGGGATTGGAACAAGAACATTCTTATATTCAATCACACGTTGATACTATCGAACAAAAAGTAAATGAAATAAACAACCAACAGGGATTAACCGAAGGTAAATCTATGGATATGAAAGCCAGATTTAAGATTTACGATAAACTCAAAAAAGGTGATGAGATTACAATTAAGTATGGTTCATCAATGAGTAGTGGTAATGAAGCAAAATTCAAAGTAACTAAGGGTAAAACTTTAGTAGGTAAACAAAAAGTAGAACGTATAATCCTTCAGAATGTAACAAACCCAAAAGGTGTTAAGTATTATTTATATCAGAGAAACGGAAACGTAACTATGGCAATTGGTAATATGGCAGCTACCATTGAAGATATAAATGAATCGGTAAACGAAAGTTTAAATCATAATGATATGTACACTATGTTAGATATCGCTGCTGGGTATAGTTCAACACAACATGAAGCTGCAGGGCAAATGTGGAGTGATGAGCAAGATTTATATGATTACTTAAAATCAGACCATATTCCTAAAAAATATCATAAGAAATTTTACAACGATATTAAAAGAAGATTCAAAGGTGTAAACGAATCAATCAACGAAGCTAAAGAACCTGAAGTAATTACTCAATTAAGAAAAATCGTAAAAGATTCACAAAACGATTTGATTAAAGATACTAAGAGTGGTAAGAAGGTAAGAGTTGATATGAATTCAGCAAACCTAATGATTCAAGTATATGATGCACTTAAAAAACAATCTAATAAAGATAAGTTTGTTAAGAGTGGTATCGTAATGATGGGGCATACGGCTTACAAACTTATGAAAAAAGAAAATACTTCTGAAGTAATTGAAGAGGCTGAGTATCAAGGTAGAAAAGTAGAACTTAACAAACCAATGCAAGGTGATTCTAAAAAATTCAAAGTATATGTTAAGAACGAAAAAGGAAATGTTGTAGTAGTTCACTTTGGGCAAAAAGGAATGGTAATCAAAAAAGATAATCCAGAAGCTAGAAAATCATTTAGAGCTAGAATGAATTGTGATAACCCTGGACCAAAATGGAAAGCAAACTATTGGTCTTGTAGAAAATGGTAAATAGGTTTATTAAATATATTACCATATTTATAGTATAAGAAGTTTAATCTAAAAAGGCAAATTATGAGTACATTATTAATTATCGTAGGAATTGTAGCAGTTATAGCAGCAACATACGCAGTTTTACTATACACTGGAAAAATCAAAGATAGAGATGGAGATTTTATTCCTGATGTAGTAGAGGATACAGTAGAAGATATCAAAGAAGAAGTAGCAGAAGTAAAATCAGAAGTTAAACGTAGAGTTAAGAGAGTTAAAGAAGAACTTAAAGACGTTAAAGAAGCTGGTAAAAACTTAGCTAAACAATCTAAAGATGTTGTAGAAGCTGCAAAGGGTGGAAACCGAAAAGGTAGAAAGCCAGCAAACAAAAAAAGAAAACCTGCTACTAAAAAATAAGCGTAGCAAATGGAAAAGTATATCGGAAATTTTAAGAATCTGATAATCTTAGTATTAATTATAGTAATAATTTTTCTAAGACAATGCAGTGGTACAGGTGGAGTAGATAATACTCCATCCGAGCCTACTATTATCACAAAGGTAGAAACGAAATACGACACCATTACTAAAGAAGTTACAAAATACGTTCCTAAAATAGTTACCAGAATCAAAACTGAGATTGATACCATTAGGTTAACTCAGAAAATTGATACTCTATCTATTTTAGAGGATTACTTCGCAAAATATGTTTATGAGGACTTTCAACAATTAGATTCATTGAATTTAACAATTAAAGATACTATCTCACAGAACAAAATTTTATCAAGAAAAATAATCTACGATTTAATCTACCCAACAACTACTGTAACTGAAACAAAGTATATTAATAAAAACGAATTCTATGTAGGATTTGGTTTGAATGGAACAACTAAGCAATTTAATTATGTTGGTGGTTCTATATTACTTAGAACAAAGAAGAAGCAGGCATTTGGATTGGGTATTGGATTAAATGACCAATTCCAACCAATCATATCTACTCAGTTTCTTTGGAAATTGGGAAAGAAATGAGCAAGAACATAAAAGAACTTATTAGGGAAGAGTACGTTAAATGTGCTACAGACCCAGTTTACTTCTTTAAGAAGTATTGTTATATACAACACCCAAAGAGAGGTAAGATTCTTTTTGATTTGTATCCTTTCCAAGAAGATGTTATGGGTGAGTTTAACGACCACCGATACAATGTAATCCTTAAATCACGTCAGTTAGGTATCTCAACATTATCCGCAGGTTATTCTTTATGGATGATGTTATTTCACGAAGATAAAAACATATTGGTAATTGCAACTAAACAAGAGGTAGCTAAAAACTTAGTTACTAAGGTTAGGTATATGCATGAGAACTTACCGAGTTGGCTAAGAGGTGAAACTGAAGAAGATAACAAACTATCCTTACGATTACGAAATGGTTCAACAATCAAAGCAACATCAGCTAGTGGTGATGCAGGTCGTTCAGAAGCATTATCAATGTTGATTATAGATGAAGCTGCATTTATTAAAAGTGTAGATGAGATTTGGGCATCCGCTCAATCTACTCTTTCAACTGGTGGTAAGGCAATTGTATTATCAACTCCCAATGGTGTTGGTAACTTCTTTCACAAAACTTGGTTAAAAGGTGAACAGAATGATGGTTGGAATCCAATCAAACTTCATTGGACTGTACACCCTGAAAGAAATGAATCTTGGAGAGTAGAACAAACTCAACTATTAGGTGAGAAGATGGCAGCACAGGAATGTGATTGTGATTTTATCAGTTCTGGTTATACAGTTGTAGATGGGCAGCTCCTAAAATGGTATGAAGAAACTCATGTACAAGAACCAGTTGAAAAAAGAGGGTTCGATGGAAACTATTGGTTATGGTCACAACCAAATTATACTAAAGATTATGTAGTAGTTGCCGATGTCGCTAGAGGTGATGGAGCAGATTATTCAGCATTCCACGTCATTGATGTAGAGAGTGTAGAGCAGGTTGCTGAGTACAAAGGTAAGATTGGTACTAAAGATTATGGTAATATGTTAGTAAACGTTGCAACCGAATGGAACGATGCATTATTAGTGATTGAAAACGCTAATATTGGTTGGGCAGTTATTCAAGAAGCAATAGATAGAAATTATTCTAATCTATATTATTCTTTTAAAGAATTTGGATATGTAGATGAAGATATACATTTACAAAAGGGATATGATTTAAAAGATAAATCCCAAATGGTTCCAGGGTTTTCAATGACTAGTAGAACACGCCCATTAGTTATATCAAAATTAGATACTTATATGAGAGAAAGAGTTCCAATCATCCGTTCCAAAAGATTAATTGATGAACTTTTTACTTTTATATGGAATGGAAGTAGAGCAGAAGCTCAATCTGGATATAATGATGATTTAACAATATCATTTTGTACAGGGTTATGGGTAAGAGATACCGCACTTAAACTTAGACAGCAAGGAATTGAATTAACTAGAAGGGCATTAAACCATACTACCAAACACTCAGGTGTTTTTAAAACAAACCAAGGTAAAGCAACGGATTCTTGGAAGGTTAAAACTGGTAAAGGTGATGAAGATATAAGTTGGTTACTATAAAATTAGGTTATTAAAAATATTTTTTGTATATTTATATATTATAAGTGATAATTAAAGAAAAAGCATTATGGCAGATACATCATTATTTGGTAGATTAAAGAGATTATTCTCAACTCAAGTAGTTGTAAGAAGAGTTGGTAAAGATAAGTTAAAGGTAGTAGATTCATCAAGACTACAATCTGATGGTAATCGTAGAGGTTCTGCGTATTATGATAGGTATGGTAGATTGCATGGTTCTAACTCAAGAAAGAATTGGCAAACATACAACGAAAGATTTAATTATCATTCAAATAAGTTAGAACTATATACAGATTATGAGGCAATGGATAAGGATTCTATTATCTCATCTATTTTAGATATATACTCAGATGAATGTACGTTAAAAAATGATATGGGTGATGTAATCCGTATTAAATCTAATGATGAAAAATTAAAGAAAACATTACATAACTTATTCTACGATGTATTGAACATTGAGTTCAATCTTTGGTCTTGGGTTAGAGGTATGAACAAATATGGTGATTATTATCTTTACTTAGATATTGATGATGAGTTAGGTGTTGTAAATGCACAACCATTATCTTGTTATGAAACTCGTAGAGAAGAAGGATATGATTTAGATAATCCTTACTCAGTAAGATTTGAAGTAGAAGAACAAAATACAAACGCCATTTCACAAAGAAACAATACTAAGTTCTTAGAATCGTTTCAGGTGGCTCACTTTAGATTATTAACAGATACAAACTTCCTTCCTTATGGCCGTTCACTATTAGAAGGTGCAAGAAAGACTTGGAAACAATTAACTCTTATGGAAGATGCTATGATGATTCATAGAATTATGAGAGCACCTGAAAAGAGAATCTTTAAAATTGATATTGGAAACATTCCACCTGCAGAAGTAGATACATATATGGCATCTATTATAGACCAGATGAAAAAAGTTCCTTATATCGATGAAACTACTGGTGATTACAATCTTAAATTCAATATGCAGAATATGATGGAAGATTACTATCTACCTGTAAGAGGTGGGCAGAGTGGTACTGAGATTGATTCCCTAAGTGGAATGGAGTTTGGTGGTATTGATGATATTGAATACCTAAGAAACAGAATGTTAGCTGCACTTAAAGTTCCGAAAGCATTTATTGGGTATGAAGAAGGTGTAGAAGGAAAAGCTACATTAGCACAAGAAGATATTAGATTTGCACGTTCTGTAGAAAGAATCCAAAAGATTGTACTTTCAGAATTAACTAAGATTGCAATTGTACATTTATATTCGCAAGGATATACAGATGACCAATTAGTAAACTTCGAATTAGAACTTACCAATCCATCTATTATATATGAGCAAGAGAAAGCAAACCTTTGGTCTGAAAAGATTTCATTGGCTAGCGATATAAAAGATTTAAAAATGGTATCGCAAGATTGGGTTTATAAGAATATATTCAATATGAGTGAAGATGAGTGGAAAGAAGAGCAATTCAAAGTTATCAATGATTTAAAATTAGGATTCAGACATGAACAAATTGAATCAGAAGGTAATGACCCGGTTAAGACTGGTGAATCATTTGGTACTCCACATGATTTAGCAACATTACAACAAGGTGGTGATGAAGGTGGTGGTGATAGTGGAAACGACCCATTTGGTGAAAACAAAGGTGGGGCGCCAGAAGGTGGATTTGATGGAGCAGGTAGACCTAAAGAAGGTGGTAACTATGGTACGGATGAAAATCCATTTGGTAGAGACCCATTAGGTAACAAATCTTTATCTAAGAATGAACGATACAATGCTACTTCAGTTATCAATCAAGAACAAATTACAGGGATAGTATCACGTATGAAATCTAAAGTAAAAACAAAGGAAATGTTGCGTGAATCTTTAAAAACTGATACAAATGAGACACCATCACCATTATTAGATGAAAAAAACATATTGGATTCTTAAAATTATTATATTTATAAACAAAATACATAGTTACTTTTATCCAAAACGATGAGGAACACAATGAAAAAATTAAAACATAGTAAGTACAAAAACACAGGAATTCTATTTGAATTATTAGTGCGACAGATAAGTACTGATACTTTAAACAACAGAGATTCTAAAGCTACTTATACTATAAGAGAGCATTTTGGTAAAAGTACTGAGTTAGCTAAAGAGCTTAGACTGTATAAAGCGTTGATAGAAGAATCATTCAGTTCAGACTACAAAGCTTCTGAATTTGTAAACATTATTTTAAGCGAACGAGCTAAATTAAGTGAATCGGCTCTTAATAAACAAAAATACAATCTGATTAAAGCAATAAAGAAAAACTTTGTATTAGAAGATTTCTTTAACTATAGAGTATCTAACTATAAAGAGAATGCATCTATATATAAATTGTTTGAACATAGCAATTCAGATAATCCAAAAGAATATGTAGAATGTAAATCTACATTAATGGAATCTTTAACAGGCAACTCACAACCTACTGATGTAGTAGTTAGTACTATTAATGAAGAGTATTCAAAACAACCAAAAGAAGTAAGATTACTTGCTTGGAAGATGTTAGTTGAAAATTTCAACAACAAATATACTACATTAACTGATAAACAGCAAGATATCCTTAGAGAGTATATTAACTCTGTAGATAATTCTGAAAAACTGAAAAAGTTTGTAGTAAGAGAATGTAATTCTTTATCAAAAAGCATTAAAGCAGTTAAAGTTACAGATAAGGTTACTCAGATTAAAGTAAACGAAGTTGTAAAACTAATATCCAAAGTAAAGATAGCTAAAGTAATTACAGAAGCTCAGATTTTATCATTACTAAGATATACAGAACTTCATAACGAACTAAAAAGGGTATTCAAATGAAAAGTTTACTAAAAGAAATTGAAAATAAGTTTGAAGAAATAGAAGAAGCTAACGTAACTGCTAATTTAGATGGTGGTGAAGGCCCTGTAAAAACTCCACATGCGTTTTCTAAGAGTAAAGAAGAGGATGAGTTGGATGATGACCACATTGAGGTGTTAGGTTATAAGAAAACAAAGGAATCAAAGATGAACTCAAAAAAATTAGAATCATTAGAACGTAAGTTAGAAAATAAAATTAACGAAATTTCTTATAAAGAGTATAAGAAAGATGAGAACCTAAAACAACATCAGAAAATTAACCATTCTATTAAAGAAATCAATAGTATGATGTTTAAGTTAGAGAGAATCGTTAATCAAAACACTAAATTGAAAACTGAAGCAGGTGTTCATAATGGTCAGTATTGGGAATCGACTCAAAGAAGATTCTCTAAGATATCAGAACGTATGTTAAAAGTGGCTAGAAGCTTAAAAGAACTTTCATCATGAGTTTAAAAAAGAAAATATTAAAAGAAGAACTTTCAAATAAGGATTTGGAGAATATTCGTCTACTTATAAGATATGAAGTAGCACAAATCATGTTTGATTTATATAGAAAACGAAAAGTGTGGGGAGCATAATGGGTAGATTACTTATAGATACAATTCCTTTTACTCTAACTAAGAGGCAAATCAATGAATCATTGGAAGATAACAATGGTAGGTTGATTGTTAATGGTGTGCTACAAAGAGCTGAAGCTGAAAACCAAAATGGTAGAGTTTATCCACGTTCAATCTTAGAAAGAGAAGTGGAAAAGTACAAAGGTAGAGAAATTAAAGAAAATAGAGCATTTGGTGAGTTAGACCATCCTGAATCTTCTGTAGTTGAACTAAAAAATACTTCACATATCATCAGAGAAGTATATTGGAAGGGTGATGATGTAATGGGTAAGGTAGAAGTACTTAAAACTCCAGCAGGCAACATCCTCAAAGAACTTTTAGAGGCAGGTTGTACTGTTGGTATCTCTTCAAGAGGTATGGGTTCTGTAAAAGAAGCTAGTAATGGTAAAACTGTAACTGTAGAAGATGATTTTGATTTAATTTGTTGGGATTTTGTTTCAAACCCATCAACACATGGTGCATTTATGAGACCTGTAAATGAATCAGTAGTAAGTAAGGGTAAAAAACCTTCATATAAAAAAATTAATACATTGGTAAGAGATATCATCTGTGAAATAGATGGTGTTTGTTCAATCTAAGGGAAATAATATGAAATTAACAGATATAAAAAACTCACTTAACGAAATCTCAGCAATCGGTGGACTAAAACAGATTGTAAAAGGAAATACTGATAGAGTAGAGGGAATCAAACTATCAAAAGAAATGGCACAAGCTATGATTGATTGGTTTAACTCATCTCCTTATGGTAGAAAGTATCCAAAAGCAGCAAAAGCTAGATTACATTTATCATTAGGTATTATGATGTCGTTTGGTTTAGATAGATACGCTAAACACAAAGGTGCTAAAGAAGAACTAAAGTACATCAGCGATTTATCAAAAGCAATGAGAGATAATGTAAATGAAGATGATAACCCCTGTTGGAAGAACTACCAAATGGTAGGTATGAAGAAGAAGAATGGTAAAGATGTTCCTAATTGTGTTCCTGAGGGACTTAAAGAGGGTGTGATGAGTGATATACACCTTACAATTAAGTCATCATCAACTGAAGAAGAGTTTATTAAAAAATTCTTCAAAAAGTATGGTAAGCAGGTTAAGCCAAATAAAGAATCAATGGAGTGGGTTAAAGATTTGTATTCAGATACAAAGAACGAATCAGTAAACGAATCAACGTTTGCAGGATGGATTGCTGGATACAATGGTAAGAAAATTGAAATTAAAAAAGGTGAAGCTAAAGACCTTTACAACGCAAAACTATTAGCAATCAAAAAATTAAAAGTACCTAAATCAAAAGTTGGATTAATGTTTATTAAACCAGCAGTTGATGAATCAGTAGTAAATGAAGGTAAGGATGTAGGTCACTACGAAAGAGTTGGAAACCAAACAATAGTAGATAGTAACTTTGTAAACTATAGTAAAGGTGTATTACCAAATTCAGAGCTTGTACATTTAGGTATGGGTGACTTTGCAATTAAATCACAATCAGGTATGATTAAATTTCAACGTTCAGGTAAGATGGATGGTATCGGACAAGATTTTGTTGGTAGACCACACCGTATGACTGATGATAAGAATGGTAAATTGGTAGAGTTATTTCTTAAACTAATGTTGAAAAAGAAAAAAGCAATATTAAGTATGAGCGAATCAGTAATGAACGAAGCTAAGTACGATATTGGAATGGCTCGTAAAGGAAACGGATTGACTGTTTACAATAAAGCCGAAGAAGAAAATGGTGATTACAAAAATGTAGCTCACATTGATTCAAAAGGAAAAATAAAATATTACGATAAAAAAGTACCATCTAACATTAAGAAACAAATCGAAGCTGAGGCTAAGAAGATGATGGAAATAACAAAAGAGGGAACTATGAAACTAAAAGATATATTAAAAGAATCGTTTGAAAACGGTAAAGTTTATTCAAACCCATTCCACACTCCATTCGTTAAAGAAAACGATGAAGAGAGAAGAGAAGAATCTTCAGAAATGACTACGGAACAAAAGCAAGCATTTTTAGAAGCAGTTAAAGCATACAAATCGTTTGGTGAAACTGTATATAGAAACGAAGGATTATCTGATGTGTACGAATCAATCAGAGGGTTAGTAGAATCAGCTGGTAAAAATATGGTTAAAGAAACTGAAGGTTCATTTGATGGTATTACAGTTAGTAGACACGTAAAGAGAATGAATGAATCATTTAGAATATTTGAGAAAACTTTGAGAGAAGTTGGAACACTACAACAGAGATTAGAATCTACTTATGATGAAATAGGTGAAGTGTTAGGAAAGTATTACGAAATCAATGAATCGCATGATGAAGAAGAAACGGTTGAAGAAGGAAATGAATTCGGTGCCGCTAGAGCTAAAGCAATCGCAAATGGTGATAGTGAATTTTCTGTAGATGGTAAAACGTATCCTGTAAAATCAGTTGATAAGGATGATAAAGAAAACGCAAAAGAATTTTCAAACGAATCTAAATCAATGAAACTTACTTCTATGTTAAACGAGTCATTTGGATTTGGTGAACTACCATCATCTAAATTAATGAAGATGAAAGTATCAGCAAAAGATATGTTAGCTTCAGTTAGTAATAAAAAAGTAAACGAATCCGAAGAAGTAGAAGAAGAAGAAATCAACGAAGGTGGATTTGCAACTTGGGAAATGAGTTTTGCTGATATGAATCTTGGTGGTGTTAAACTATCTAAGAAGAATGTATATAAAGTAAAAGCAAGAAATACAGTTGAAGCTATTAAGAAAGCATCTAAGATGGCTGGATTACCAGACAAATATTGGTTGGCAACACAAACACACTCACTAAAGAAAATAGGATAACCACAATGGATTACTCAGATATACTACAAGACATTTCAGTTGACTTATCTTTTATGGTAAAGAAACATCTAAAGAATATTAAAAAATTAGATTCCAAACAACAAAAACAATTTGGAAAACTATTTGGAGATATGAAGCAGGGTATTGATGATTTATCTGAAGGAGTTAATGAAGGTACTATTAATGAAGTTCCAAATCCAGATGTAATCAGAAAGAATGCATCAGGTTATGTTGGAACTAAGTTTGCTAAGAAAGCTGATGACCACGATATAATTCAAATGGTTCAACTGAAAGACCAATCAGCTAAAGTTTACAATCAACAAATGTTACCATTTCATAAAGAGATAGGTGCACTTTACAAAAAATATAAAATTAAATCATTCAGAGGAATGGAAAAGTAATTTTACTAAATTTATTTAGATATTTATATACACCTATCAACAACAATGTGGTAGGTGTATTTTTTTATAAACATTTATCAAAACAATATGCAAGATAACGAAAACAAATTTAAAAAACCTTACAAAAAAGTTAGAAGAGAAGATATGGAGATTCCAGGTTGTTATACTGGAGTTAGAGTAGTTAACGGAAATATCGAACTAGCTTTAAAAGCATTTAAAAGAAAAATGAAAGAAAGTGGAAAGCTTGAAGAATTAAAAGAACGTAAAGAATATCTAAAACCATCAGCAATAAAAAGAAGGAAAATGCAACTAGCAGTCCGAGCTGATTGGCAACGTAGACAAAACGAAGAATAAATAGTTAACACTTTTTTAGTGTTTTCAATTTTACATCACTATTTATAGAAGATAAAAATATCACTTTCCAATAGGTGATTAAATATATTAGTTAAATAATATCTATTAAGATTTATAATAATCTTATTTCCAAAAACAATTTAGGAGAATAATTATGGCAAATAGAAAAGATTTGTTATCTGAAGCTATCGCTGATGCTAAAGCCGTTAAAGAAACTGCTCTAGCAAACGCTAAGTTAGCCTTAGAAGAAGCATTCACACCTAAGTTACAATCAATGATTTCTGCAAAATTAGCTGAAGAAGCTGATGAAGATGAAATGGAAGATGAAATGGAAGCACCAGAAATGGAAGCTGACATGGATTCGGAAATGGGTTCTGAAGAAGAAGTTGAAGATAACTTAGAAGGTGAAGAAGAAGTACCTGCTGAAGAAGAAGTAACCGAAGAAGATGAAGAATCTGCTGAAGTAGCTTACGAATCAGAAGATGAAGAAGTAACCGAAGAAGAAGAATCTGAAGAAGATTCAGAAGTATCTGAAGAAGATATGGATGAAGATGATTTAGATTTAGAATCTGTAATCGCTGAATTAGAAGCTGAAATGGCTGATGATGAAGTATCTGAAGATGATGAAGAATCAGCTGAAGAAACTTACGAATCAGAAGAAGCTGAAGCTGTTGCTGAAGAAGATGATATGGACGAAGAAGAAGAAATCGATTTAGACGAAGTTATTAGAACTTTGAAAGAAATGGAAGATGATTCAGAAGAAGAAGTATCAGAAGAAGAAAGTGTTGAAGAAGAAAGTGTTGAAGATGAATTAGAAGAAGCTTATTTAACAATTGAAAGTTTACAAAAAACTATCAATGAAGTAAATCTGTTGAACGCTAAGTTACTTTATACTAACAAACTATTCAGAACTTTTGATTTAAACGAAGGACAAAAAGTAAAAGTACTTGAAAACTTCGATAGAACTTCATCAGTAAGAGAAGTGAAATTGGTATTCTCAACATTAGCAGAAAACTTAAATGTTTCGAAAAAGAAAAGAACTGTTGTAAAAGAAGGTTATGCTTCTAAAGCAACACAAAGTTCAGCACCAAAGAAAATAATTTCTGAGGGCAATGATATGGCCGCTAGATGGAAAAAGCTAGCTGGTTTAAAATAAATTAATAAACTTAATAGGAGAAAAAAAATGGATTTAAAAAACATTTTAAATGAAGGTTCTTCTCATACTGCAAGACTATCTGAAGCTACAAGAGCTTTAGCTGGTAAGTGGGAGAAAACCGGTCTTTTAGAAGGAATAGCAAACGATGTTGAAAAAGCAGGCGTTGCAACTCTTTTAGAAAACCAAGCAAGACAATTAGTAAAAGAAGCTTCTTCTACTGGTACTACAGCAAACTCAGAAGAGTGGGCAGGTGTAGCATTACCATTAGTAAGAAGAATCTTTAGTGAAATCGTAGCAAAAGATTTCGTATCAGTACAACCAATGAACTTACCATCAGGTCTAGTATTTTATCTAGATTTTAAATATGGTACTAACCAAGCTGGATTCGCTAGTGGTTCTGGAAAAGATTCACAAGCTGATTCTGTATTCGGTATTACTGAAACTACTTCAGACCCATCAGGTGGTTTGTATGGTGCAGGTAGATTTGGATACTCATTGAATGATGTAGCTACAGGCGACAATTCAATTGGTGCAGATGCTGCTGCAAATACTTTTGCAACTGGTGCATTATCACCAATAGATTACAACTATGACACGGCATTTTCTGCATCTAACGCAGCTAAAATGGTAGCAGGTGGAACAGTATGTAAAATTACAATCGATGCATCTGAATTTGAAAATGCAGATGATAAGGGAATTAGAGGATTTAGATTACTTGGTTCAACCACATCTATTCTTAACCAATACCCACAGTATACTACAATCGCTGATAATGGTGATATAACGTTTGTAGCTGAAGTAACAGCAGCGACTATCTTAACTGATACCGTTAAAGTAGCTTACCACAAACAACCAGATGATATCTCTAGAGGTGACTTTGAAGATAAAGGTGTTGATTTGGATATTCCTGAATTGAACGTTGAAATGAAGAGTTTACCAATTGTTGCTAAGACACGTAAGTTGAAAGCACAATGGACTCCTGAATTCGCACAGGATTTAAACGCTTATCATTCAATTGATGCAGAAGCTGAATTAACATCTATGTTATCAGAATACATTTCGCAAGAAATCGATTTTGAAATCTTAGATATGTTAATGCAAGATGCTAAATCAACTGGATACTGGTCAGCGCAAGCTGGTAGAGTATGGGACGGAAACGGATTTGCACCAATGGGTGCTGCTGAAGTTGCCGCATCTGCTTACAACCAACAAAATTGGTTTCAAACACTTGGAACAGTTATTGCTGGTGTATCTAACTCTATTCACCAAAAAACATTAAGAGGTGGAGCTAATTTCTTAGTTGTATCTCCAGATGTTGCAACAATAATTGAATCTATCCCAGGTTATGCTAGTTCAGCTGACAATGGTGATGCTCAATTTGCGTTTGGTGTAACAAAAGTTGGTTCATTGAATAGTAGATTCCAAGTTTATAAGAATCCTTACATGAAAGAGAACGTAATATTAATGGGTTACAGAGGAACACAATTCCTTGAAACTGGAGCGGTTTACGCACCATACATTCCGTTAATTATGACTCCTTTAGTATATGACCCTAAAAACTTCACTCCACGTAAAGGTGTTATGACACGTTACGCGAAGAAGATGTTAAGAGGTGAGTTCTATGGTAAAGTATATGTAGATTCATTAAACAGAATTCAGTAATCATTTGATTATTGTATAGTTTTTAAATTAAGGGGAAAGAAATTTCCCCTTTTTTTATGCCTTTGATTGTATTTATACTAAAGAGTTATTAATAAATTTTGAAAAGGAAAATATGGCTGAAAACAAAGACAAAGCTCCACCAAAAGGAACGATTAGATTCTCTATTACGTTATCAGAGGAACAGAAGTTAGCAAAAGCACAAATATTAAATCACCCATTTAATTTTATTGTAGGTAAAGCAGGTAGTGGTAAAACATTATTAGCATGTCAAATAGGATTAGATATGTTTTTTAAAAGACAAGTAAACAAAATTGTTATAACAAGACCAACAGTATCAAATGAGGATAATGGATTTCTTCCCGGCTCATTAGAAGAGAAAATGGAACCTTGGTTAGTACCAATTAAAGCTAATATGAGGAAAGTTTACAACAAACCAGCGATATTAGATAAGATGATACAAGATGAGAAGATAGAATTAGTATCTTTAACACATTTTAGAGGAAGAACTTTTGATAACGCAATATGTATTGTCGATGAGTTTCAAAATCTAACTAAACAACAACTACTAATGGTATTGGGTAGAGTAGGAAAAGGTTCTACAATGATACTTTGTGGTGATAAACAACAAATTGATTTAAAATTCAATAATGATTCAGCTGTGCATGAAGTTCCAAAGTTAAAAGGTTCGAATTATGTGTATGATATTGTGTTAAAAGATAATCATAGACATGAATCTTTAGATGAAATTTTAACTTTACTAACTGATTACTAAAAATTACAATATTTATAGTTAACTAACAAAAATAATTAAGGGAAAATTGTGGCAGATTACACAGGTTCATTCAGCGGGTCATACATAGGTAATGGCAGTGGTTTAACTAATATAGATTACTATGATTTAGCAAACCTACCGACTACAGTAACACCATTTCAAAAAAATTCCATATTAGCTAACAATTCTGTTAGAGATAACTTTGTGTCTAATGTAAAAGTTAGATTAAACGCAGAAAATGTTATTAGTTCATCCGCACAATTAATACCTGAGTTTGATATACGATATGGTAATGAAATTGGAGATGATTTAGTAAGTGGTTCAGCTCAAGTAAAAAGTTTACTACCATCGGGTGTTATTAGTGGTTCAGAGCAGCTACCAGTTGGATTAGTGAGTGGTTCATCTCAAGTAGATGTAACATCAACAACTAACTACTCATTGATAAATCAATATTCTGATGGTAAGGTAAAAACTAAACTAAATACAGAAAGTGTACTTAGTGGTTCTTTAGTAGCTCAACTACCAGCTGGAACTATAAGTGGTTCATCACAAGTCACTATCAGAGAATCACAGATTAGTGATTTACAATCATACTTAACATCAGTTCCTGTTGGAACAATATCCTCATCAGCACAAATAGCAGCGTTAGGATACCTAACATCCGAAACTGATTCACAAACACTTACTTATGTAGGTGATACTCTAACAATATCTAATGGTAATAGTGTTACGATACCAACTGGTTCTGATTTACCCGATGGGTTAGTTAGTGGTTCGGTATTGAGAACCTTAGATGGGACAGGTGTATTAAGTGGTTCTAAAACTGAAATTCCTGCTGGAACAATTAGTGGTTCAGCACAAATAGCAGCGTTAGGATACCTAACATCCGAAACTGATTCACAACAATTAACATTAGCAGGGAATAATTTAACCATATCGAATGGTAATACAGTTTCATTAGCTGGTTTAGGTGGTGGTGGTGGTTCTGGTGGTACATCAATATGGAATACTGGTTCTCAAGACCCAGCATCATATACACATCTACTAACATCGAATAATTTAAGAGTAACTGGTAGTGTGGATATCAAAGGTGATTTTACAGTGAACGGGCAATCTGTATTTACACAGACATCAGCATCCGATGCAGGGAACGCATTGGTTGTGAAAGGTAGGTTAAAAGTTTTAGAAGAACAAATAGGAGCTTATATAGCTTCAGCATCAATTCAGGTAGGAAATACGAAAGATACTATCGACGGTGGGGGGTTTTTCTAAAATAATTTATATTTATAAAAGAACTAAAGGTAATAGTAGAAACTATATACAAGTAATGGGATAAAAATATGGCTCAAACAATAAAACATAGAAGAGGTTCGATAGCATCCGTAAGGAATATCGCATCATTTGGTGAAGCAGAAATTGTAATCGGTAGTGGTTCAGTAGATGGTAAGGTAGATGGACCAATAGTTTACATAGGTAAACCAGGTGGTTCAACAGCTGCTAATGATTACGCACCAATATCAAAATTATACACTGGAGCTGGACTCCCAACAATAACTGTTGCTAATTATGGGTCAACCTTAGATGGGTTACCATATTATGATTCAACCAATAAGAAAATGTACATTCTAAATGCACATTCTGATGGAACATCAGGTCATTCTGAGATAATTTTAACTAAAAACTCCATAGATAACTTCGCAACTGAAGTTTCTGGAGCAGCAGCAGCCGCAGGTTTTGGTGGAAGTGGTATATTTGAAGAAATATCAGCTGTATTATCTAAAGTAGATGGTATAAATTTACAAATTACAGGTTCAGGTGATACTGCATTGGATGTATCTCAATCTATTAAGGCACATAACATTAATGTAGGTGTACCAACATCAAATGATTGGGGAAGTAACTTAGATGGTTCATATTTTAATAATTTCACAAAAGATACAGATGTATCTGAGGTGTTAAGATTTGTTGCGGGGCTATTATCCTCATCAGCAGCTAATCCAACTCCAAATTCAAAAACTTATAGTGCTATATCAGCAACTAAGAGTAATGTTGGGACATCAACAGCGCCAGCTGGTTATATTCCAAATGATAATGATATTGATGATTTAGGTTATCTTATTGATAAAGGATTCGCATCAGTTGGGGGAACTATATTTCCAAGTAAAACAATATATACTAATACTGGATACGGAATATCATATTCTTCAGTAGCAGGTGGTTCTACATCAATACAATCATCAGCTGATTCACAATTATTCGGATTAGGTTCATTAAATAGTGGTGGGGCAAGTGAATTTCAAGTAAAAGGAACACATGCATTTAGATTCAACAATAATAATAGTGGAACACAAACTGAAGTATCGGCATCATCAGTAACTTTATCTAATTCATCATTTTCTACTTCAAATGGAGTAACAATCGCTAAAATATCAACTGCTAACCCAGCAGTTATACCTGCAGCATTTCAAGATGGTAAATTCGCAAATGTATTCTCACAAGATATGATGGGATGGACTACAGAAGCAAATACATCAGTATCAGCATCAGGAACATATCTATTAACTACAACAATTGGAATCAAAACTGGTTCTCAGGCAGCATTTGTATCTAAAGAAGCAAGTGATGCAATATTTTGGGCACCGATTTCATCAATTGATTCAAATATAGGTACAAACTCATTGGCAAGTAGTGGTGAAGTGCTAACTCCACTTACATTAACTTCATCTTCTCTTTCTGGAGCACCATATATAAGTGGTGGTACTTGGGGATTGGTTGCAACTGCTAGTGGAGTATTCGAACCAATGTATTCAGCTAATAGTTCAGTAGTAAATGTATCAATAGGAAGTACAGGTGGATATACAATCACAAAGACATCAGGTTTAGATACTCTATCAACAAGTGGTGGTACAATCCAAACATCTGGAATGGTAACATCAGCTGATGGACAAACTAGAAGAAATAGTGGTGTACCATATAGAACAGATTTAGTAGAAGTAGATGCAACTTATGGAATTAGTGGAACAGGCGATACAATCAACGTAAGTGGATTTAGTGATACTTCATTTACTTTAACCACTACTGCAAAAAACAGAGCTGGTTCACAAAGTACATTAGATAGTAAGACAGTATTATTACATACAGCCGGAACATTCGGACAATCTGCTTCAAATGGTTCAATGGGTTACTTTGGTGGTGGAACTGCATCAACTACATTAGTAGAGAGATTCACAAATGAAACTTATAGAAGAATAATCAGCACATCAACCGCATTATCAAACGGGTGGAATTCTGCAACAACATTAACCAATGGAGATGGTAAAGATTTACAGGTTAAACCGGGTTACTTAGTTAACCACGAATCAGCAAACGGATATTGGTATGATGATTCATCATATAACGCAGCACATTACAAATGGTATGTAAGAGAGTTTGATACAAACGCTACAAACAACAAAGGTACATTAACAATTGATATGTATCCAAATTCATCAGCTGATTTTGTAACGTTTGATAGCACATCTGCTAATAAAATAGCAGTAGGTGTTATGTTTGGTTCAACCGCATCAACTATATTCGATGCAGTTAAAGGTAATCAATCATATGGTGGTAGTTTGAATTCCCAATCAACTGGGGCAACAAACCCATTTAGTGATAGTGTAGATGTTAAAGGAGATTTCTCATCTATATCAAATTCAAACGGAACATTAACATTAGGTTTAAATAACGCTGGTGGGCAAACAATTAACGCATCAAATGATAAAGTTTGGTTAGTTATTAGATATAAAGGAACACCATCACAAACATTGGAACAAATAACGGTTTCAGTATCGTAATAAAGAGGAATAAAAATGGCATATAATTCAGATAATAGGTCGGAGAGATTATTACAGGGTAGAAGGTTTACAACCGATAACCTATCACTAGGACAAGAAGCATTTACTGATGTTTTTGATTTAGGGGCAGGTGAAATACTTACCGATGATGGTCTTATCCCAACGGGTAGTACACAATTAGCATATAGTGGTTCATCACAAAATGGTGAAGTAATATCTGGTAGTGTTGTTAATCCATCAATCGAAACAGATGTTTCCGTTCTAAAATATTATTGGAGAAAAAAATTAAAACAAGCAGCTGATGGGCAAAGAGAAGTTTATTACTTTACAACTTCAGACCCATCATCAGTTTCAGATACAGTAACCTCAGACCAATTAATTGAAACTGACCAACAAACAAATTTTGTATCACCAAAATATATAATTGCGAGTGATTCACCAAATAATACTGAGAGTTCAACTCCAGGTTATAAGGTTGTTGTATATAAAGATACGGCTAGTTCAGCAGGAAGTATTACATCTTCACCATCTGACCCAGCATCATATGTATTTGATTTTAAAACAGGTGTTTTAACTTGGGTTGGTAGTAACCAACCATCATCAAATCAATTTGTTTATATAACAGTTTATCAATATATTGGTAGAACACTTCGTTCACAAATCGATGATGGTTCAATTGGTGGTAGTGGCGGTGGGGCTAGTTCTTTCGCTGAACTATCAGGTAAGCCAGCTGGATTGGTATCGGGTTCAGCTCAAGTAAACGCAGATTCAATAACAAACTTTGATTCAAATGTAAAAGATAAGTTAAATACTGAAGGTGTTATAAGTGGTTCATCACAAATAACCATAACAGAATCTCAGATTAGTGATTTAGGAACATATCTAACTTCAGTACCTACTGGAACTGTTTCAGGTTCATCACAAATAACCATAACAGAATCTCAGATTAGTGATTTAGGAACATATCTAACTTCAGTACCATCTGGAACAATAAGTGGTTCAGCGGGAATCGTTGCTGGATTAGTAGGGCAGAATTTAAACATCGGAACACTAAACGCAACTAAGGTAATTACAAATGTAGTATCACAATCCATATCATTCGCAACTGGTTCAAATAAATTTGGAGATGAAATAACAGATGTTCATACAATAACAGGTTCATTGAAATTAACAGGAAGTTTTTCTTTTAGTTCAATTGATGGTGGAAACTTTTAATAAATTTTATTTAGGAGATTGAGTTGGCATCAAATATAGCAAATAGAATACAATTAAAACGAAGTGATACTGAAAGTAGAGTACCTGATGTAGGTTCTTTATCTTTAGGTGAGCTTGCTGTAAATACATTTGATGGTAAGTTATTTTTTAAAAAAAATAATGGTTCTGATTCATTAGAATCAATTGTAACTACTAACGCACAGATAACAGGTTCAGTTGAATTAACTGGAGCAGTAACATCATCATTAACTTTAGTATCAAATCAATCGCCAACTGAAAATGTATTTACAATAAAAATTGGTGGTACTGATAAGGTATATGTTGATAAGGATGGTGTATTTAATGTAGATAGAATATCGGTAAGAGATGGTGGGGATTTAAAAGTACCATCAAAAGCAACCTTATCAGCTGGAGTACAAGGTGATACCGCAGTAAGTGGTAGTAACTTTTTTATATATTTATAAGGGTAATAATAATAACTGTATATTTATAACGGTAATATACATAACAAACAGTTTAACAAACAACTAAGAGGAAAAACAAAATGGCTAATTGGAAAAAAGTAATTGTCTCCGGAAGTAATGCAGAACTAAATACAGTAACTGCATCATTCTTTAGTGGAGATGGTTCGGCACTAACAAATGTGCCCGCAGGTTCGATAAATATCGAATCATTTACGGATGGTACGGCAATAACCGTAGCAGCCACAGACAAATTAATATTATCGGATGCAGGTGTAGAGAAATTTATCAATATCTCTCAGCTACCATTTACAACGGCAAACGTTTCTACTAACTTATCTAAAACAGTAACTACATCAGACGTTACAATAAATTCATCTGATGGTACTAATGTTGCAATAGGAGCAGCATCAACAACAGCTGCGGGTGTATTAACAAAAGCAAAATTTGATGAGATTGTAGCAAACACTGCTAAAAATACAAACGTAAAAACTGATTTAGCTGCAGAAGTAGCTACTGATAAGATAACAATAACATCTTCAGATGGAACAGATGCAGAATTGACTTCAGCAACAACTGAAGCAGCTGGTATAATGACATCGGCTTTATTTGATATCGTAGAAGCTAACAAAGCTAAAGCAACAAACGTAACTACAAATTTAAGTATTACTGGAACAACTGGGGCTAGAACAATCGTATCATCTGATGGTACTAATGCAGTTATCCCAATCGCTACAACATCTGTATCAGGTGTAATGTCAAAAGCAATATTTGATGAGCATGTTCTTAACAACGCTAAAGTATCAAACGTAACTACAAATTTATCTACTGCAGTAACTGCAACTACAGTAACAGTAAAATCTTCAGATGGAACGGATGCAGAGATAACTGCAGCCACAACTGATGCAGCTGGTATAATGACATCGGGTTTATTTGATGTCGTAAACGCTAACAAAGCTAAAGTATCAAACGTAACTACAGATTTATCAACTACACTTAGTGCTACTGCAGTAAGAATTAACTCTTCAGATGGTACTAACGCTTCAATTGGTGCGGCAACAACAACTAATGCTGGTATTATGACCAAAGCAATATTTGATGAGCATGTTCTTAACAACGCTAAAGTAACAAATACAGATGTAGATGTATCTGTAGCAAACTTAAAGACTAGATTAGCAGGACCATTTGCAAGTAATGCAGTATCAATTGGTGATTCAACTGATGTAGTAACAATTGGAAACAAACTTGTTGTAACTGGTGATTTAGTTGTAAGTGGAACAACTACAACTGTAGATACGGCAAACTTAAATGTAACAGACCAATTCATTAACTTAGCCGATGGTACAGAAACTGCAGTAGATGGTGGTATAGTTATCGAAGGTGCTGGTACATCTTTTGGTTGGGATAACTCAGCGGGAAGATGGGCATTTGATTTATCAGGCGCAACTGAAGGACAAACATCAATAGCATCTGATGCATACGCAGTAGCAGTACATTACGGTAATGTTGGTGCACAAGTAGCAGGATATGCAAAAACTGGTAATATGTATGTTGATAAATTAGAAGATATCTGGATTTATACTGAGTAAGTAAATTTTAATGAAAAAAGTTATAGAAAAAATTATGAAAGATATTAAAAGTTTACGAAATAACCTTAGTGGAGAAACAGACAAAGAAATTACGTTATCCAAAGAAGAATTAGAATTCCTCTTACAGTTGATAGCCAAATCTAATTTTGAAGGGCGTGATGTTCAACTTGTTTACGAAACGGCGGTTAAAATACAACAACTATTAAAACCTTAATAGGTAATTATTAAAACCTCTACAGAAATGTAGGGGTTTTTTTATTTAATAATAAATAATTACATATTTATAACTAAATATCCGAAAGATATTGGCCCGAAAGGGAAGTGGGCTTACATTTTGTAAGTAACCAACCATAACTAAAAGGAAAAGAAATTATGCCAAATTGGAAAAAACTAATAACCAGTGGTTCTTCAGCTGAACTAGCAACCTTAAAAATAACAGGAACTTCAGCCCAATCTTCTGAAGCAACTTCATTAATGATTAATAGTAGTGGAGTAGTAGGAACTAGAGAATTAGGTTCAAACGCATTTAATTCAAACACATATAATAACTATTCATTACCATTAGGTTCATCATCGACAAGAGGTGGATTTAAAATTGGATACACAGAGAGTGGCAAAAACTATCCTGTTGAGATATCTTCGGAGAAGATGTTTGTTAACGTTCCTTGGACTGATAACAACACTCAAAGAGCTATTCACGATACTCCAGTCGATGGAGCTACAACAACATCAATTAGTTCTAATTGGGCATTTGATAATGTTAAAAAAGCAGTTCCATCTAACGCATTGTTTACAGATACAAACACTCAACGAAGTGACCAATCAATTGTAGATACAATTGAAAAAAATGTAAACCCCGTAGTAAGTGCTACAGTATCTAATGATACTACAACCTTTACTAAACAAGATGGTACTACGTTTGCACTAACAACATCAGATGCTAATGACAACACTGTAACTTCAATCAGAAAAGATAATTCAGGTACTTATCGTACTGGAAATATCAACTTAGTCGGTGGAGATAATGTAACTATAGTAGAAAAAGCATCAGGTGAATTTGTTTTTTCATCAACAGATACAAATACAGATACAAATACTCAAAGAAGTGATGAAGAAATTAGAGATGTAGCATCAGCTCAATGGACTAATGGTACAAACACTACTGTAGTTAAAGATGATACTAACAATACCATTAAAATCAATTCTGTAAATACAACTTACGCAATTGGAAATGGTGGACTAACACAACATAATTTTACCAGTACATTAAAAGATAAATTAGATGCTATTCCGTTTGTACAGGAAAACGATAATATTGATATAGGGACAGAAACAATTATGTCTGTTTATACTAGCCCTTGGAATGCAGTATTTTTTGATTATGTAGTCATAAAGAGTGGTAATATGAGAGCTGGTACAGTAACGGCTGTAAATGATGGTACAAATGTAGAATTTATGGAAACATCAACGGCTGATTTGGGAGATACTTCTGATGTAAAACTATTTTGTGATATTGATACAGATAGTATGAGATTCAGAGCTACAGTTACATCAAATGATTGGAAAGTTAAAGTTTTACCAAGGATGATATAATATGGCAATATTTAGAGGACCAAATATAGTTAAAGATGGGTTAGTTCTTCAATTAGATGCTGCTAACACAAAATCATACCCTGCTGCCGGAAGTACTTGGTATGATTTAAGTGGTAATAATTTTGATTTCACTTTAGATGGTAGTGGTATAACTCACAATTCTGATGGATACTTCACTTTAGCAGATGGTGGGGCGAGTAGAAACGCAACAATAACAACATCAACCCAATGTACTTTAGTATATTGGATGAGAACAACAGATGCCCAAGCTCTATTTTGGGCAACCAATGGGGAAAGTGGTTCTTATTTAGGAGCATATCGTTCAGGGAATAAATTTTACAATAGTGGTACTTATGGTACACCTACATTTCATACAAACACAACACAACGTTCTAACATATATGATTTTATAAGAACAGATGAATGGATGATGATGGAATTTAAGAATGTTAATATGTCAGCTGCTAGTAATCATCATTTTAATCAATATGGTAGTTACACTTTTGGTAATAATCAAATAGCTATGATTAAAATGTATAATAAAAATCTTACATCAGCCGAAAGTACACAAAACTTTAATGCATTTAGAGGTAGATTTGAAATATAAAAGGGAAAGTTATGTTTGAAAACAGAAGATGGTTGGTAATACCAACAAACTTAACAGAATCAATTGACTTTAATCAAGTACACCAATCATCAATTGATAAGTTGAGAGTATCTAATGATGGAACACTAACGTTTGTAAAATACGAAGTAAATATAGTAACTTCTTCCTTTGATACTACATACACAGATGCTGAAACAAACGAAGAGGTTACATATACTACTGAAGCAGGTGTATATGGGAGACCTGACATTTATAGTTCATCTTATAGTGAATACAACCATACAGAAATACTAAATGTACTTACGGGAAGTAATTGGGTAACTGAAGTAGACGGGAAATAATATGAAAACAGGACCAGATATAGTAACAGATGGATTGGTATTCGGATATGATACTGGGTATGGAGTAGCTGATAATGTTATAAGCACTAGATTTTATAAAGGTAAGCCTACGGCTAATACTTGGAATAAAAACACACATAGTTATACCAGTGGAGACATAACAGCTACTAGAAACGCAACACCACCCGTACCACCACCAATTGAGGTTCAAGGGTTTGAAGTTTATAAATTACAATCTAATGATGGTGCATTGAATCAAGGTATAATGGGTACATCCCAAGTTGTAAATGGAGTAGGTGGTGATTATGTACATAGTGTTTATTGCTATTTAGAATCAGGAAGTACGGTAACTGTTGGGCAACACTGGCACCCATGGGCGTACGGTAGCTCGCAAACACCCCCAATTGGTGAATGGGTTAGATTGTCTCAAACAGTAACCAATGCTGTTACTAATTATGGAAATATTGCTAACGCCTACAGAACCAACGGAATCGCTTATTTCACAGCACCTCAATATGAATTAGGAAGTGATGTAAGTCCACACGTAGACGGAACCCGCTCATCTACTACTTCCCTCATAGACCTAAAAAAAACAACTGATATAGATGTATCAAATGTAAGTTTTGATTCAACTGGCCAGCCTGAGTTTGATGGCACTGATGATTCTTTAACAATACCAGGTTCTACAGATATTACTTCAGATGCTAAAACAATTGAAATTGCATTTAAAATGAATGGTTCTTATTCTAATTTTTCACCACTAGCAGTTTATGCAAATGGTTCATCTGCCACCAATAGAATTTGGTTAGGATTACAAAATAATAAATTTCAAATGCATGGGTGGGGAACTGATGACCCAACTGGTACAACAACAATTTCAGCTGATGAGTGGTATATTTGTACTTTTAGTTACAACAAATCAACTCAAGCTATGAAAATATACACCAATGGGGTTTTAGAATCATCTACCACAAATTCTCAAGGTGGAGTTACAGCCGCATCTAATATGAATTGGTACATAGGTACAGTTCCAGGTGGATGGCAAAGTGTAACATATAGTAATGTGGATGTTCCTATATTTAAAGTATATAATAGAATACTATCTGATTCAGAAGTAAAACAAAACTTTAACGCATATAGAAAAAGATTCGGAATATAAAAAACGTTTAATATCTAAAGTAGATATTTATATAAAATAATGTATAACCTGGACAATGAAAGGTAACAACTATGGCAAATGAATTTAAAGTAAAAAAGGGTCTCATCGTAGAAGGCTCGGGCTCGGTAGTATTAGATATACAAGGCTCACAAGGACAATTATTCTCAATAACTGATGATTTGACTGGAGATTTATTCTCAGTATCAGATATATCAGGAGTACCAATACTAAACGTAAATGCAGATGGAACTTCAACCTTCGATGGTAATGTTATTTTAACAGGTCCTGAGACATTAGATAGTACATCGGATACTTCAATAAAGTTTTTAACTAGAGATTCAAATGGGGTTGTTAAATACCACACATTAGGTTCAAATGCATTTAACTCAAACACATATAACAATTACTCACTTCCATTAGGAACTGCATCGACAAGAGGTGGATTTAAGATTGGTTACACAGAAAGTGGAAAGAATTACCCAGTCGAACTTTCTTCAGAAAAAATGTATGTGAATGTACCTTGGACTGATAACAATACAGTTTACACTCACCCAACACATCCTGGTGATGATATCAACATCGATACAACTGCATTGGAAGGTGCTACTGTAATTTCTGATTTAGATTTTAATATAACAACGGATACTTCGGGTCACGTTACTGATGCAAACGGAACAGTTGCTACGAGAACATTAACTTTAAAAGATTTAGGATATACAGGAGCAACTGACGCTAATAACTTTACATACACACTTCCAGCTGGTTCATCATTGACAAGAGGTGGATTCAAAATTGGATTTGCTGAAAGTGGAAAGAATTACCCAGTCGAAGTTAGTTCTGAGAAAATGTACGTTAACGTTCCTTGGACTGATAATAATACTTGGAGAGGTATTCACGATACTCCAGTCGATGGAGCTACAACAACATCAATTAGTTCTAATTGGGCATTTGATAATGTTAAAAAAGCAGTACCTTCAAACGCATTATTTACTGATACCAATACTCAGCGAAGTGATGAGGACATTACGAAAGTAATTTCAGATGCTGGGTTTAAAACTACGGATAATAATACTCAGTTATCAACAGCAGATGTAAGAGGTAAGATTTCGGGTACTGGGCTAATATCTTATAATAATAGCACAGGTGTTATTTCAACAACTGCAACTAATGTAACTAACAACAATCAATTAACAAATGGAGCAGGATACCGAACATCAGCTCAAGTAGATGCAGCTATTCAGGCAGTAGTTGATTCTGCTCCAGCAGCATTAGATACATTAAACGAAATAGCCGCATCTTTAGGTGATGATGCTGATTTCGCAGGTTCAATGACAACTGCATTGGCTGGAAAATTAAGTACATCAGGCAAAGCAGCAGATTCAAATTTATTAGATGGATTAGATTTACATACAGGTAGAAATAACGTAGCAAATAGAGTAGTAAGAACAAATAGTAGTGGTTATTTAGATACTGGGTGGATAAACACAACATCAGGTACTGCTAGTGGGACATTAACTCGTATATATTGTTCACAAGATGACTATCTTAGATATTTAACCCCTACAAATTTTAGAAATTCAATAATAAGTGCTGGAACTAATGTACAAATCTCATCAACCGGGGTTATTTCATCTACAAATACAAACACCCAACTAAGTGATGGTGATATAGAAAAAATGGGTTATATCAAAACCTATACAGATACAAACACACAATTATCAGCAGCTCAAGTAAGAGCTAACTTCTCAGCAGGAACTAATGTAGCAATAAGCAGTGGTGGTGTAATCAGTTCAACAGATACTAACACCACTTATTCAGTTGGTGATGGCGGTTTAACACAAAAGAATTTTACAACCACATTAAAAACTAAGTTAGATGGAATAGCAACTTCAGCAAACAATTATTCTCACCCAACAGGTGCTGGAAATAACCATATACCAACGGGTGGTTCAAGTGGACAGTTCCTAAAGTACTCTTCAAGTGGAACAGCAGTTTGGGCATCTGATAACAACACTACTTACTCCGTAGGTGATGGTGGATTAACACAAAAGAACTTTACCACTACTTTAAAATCTAAATTAGATGGAATTACTGCAGGAGCGACCCCAACAGATACTACAAATGTAGTTAAAGCATTAACGGCAGGAACTAATATAGCAATAAGTTCTGAAGGTGTAATCAGTTCAACAGATACAAATACCACTTATTCAGTTGGTGCTGGTGGATTGACTCAACAAAACTTTACAACCACATTAAAAAACAAATTAGATGCACTTGATTCATCCACATACTTAAAATCAAACGCTGATGATACATTCTCAGGTGGATTAGTATCTACTGCTAGAGATGAGGGTATCTTTGGTACATACGATTCTTATAAAACAGACCATATATGGTCAATGGGAACAGCTTATAAAAACCATGCTAGCGGTACTAACTTCGGTAACTTATACGGTCTAGCATATAAACATACAAATAACACCACAGGTGGTACAATGGCAGGTGGACACCAAATGGTATGGTGTGACAATGGTACTGGAAAATCTGCTATGGGTACTAATATTTGGACTAGTGGTACAGTAACTGCTAGTGGCGGTAATTCAGCAAATTGGAATACTGCATATGGGTGGGGAAATCACGCATCTGCTGGGTACAAAACTACGGATAATAATACTTGGAGAGGTATTCACGATACTCCTGTCGATGGAGCTACAACAACATCAATTAGTTCTAATTGGGCATTTGATAATGTTAAAAAAGCAGTTCCATCT